>ENA-OPCA01000825-OPCA01000825.1-human-gut-metagenome-genome-assembly--contig:-NODE-825-length-27670-cov-4.245519_pt1 | contig 27670 bp, 26 predicted proteins | sample MGYA00241076_ERZ501468 | MGnify/ENA primary metagenome ERZ501468 (study PRJEB25962, sample SAMEA2042633) | human gut metagenome | biome: human gut; feature: human-associated habitat; material: faeces... | reverse complement strand
CAATCAAGACGCTTTGTCCGTTTGCAACAGTTTGTAATTCTGTCTTTTTTTGGGTCAGGTTGATGCTGAGCCAGCGGTTTTGCTTCAGCGGCAACGCTCCCTTGATGCGGTAAATCGTTCCACAGTTCGGGTCATTGAGCATTGCTTGCAGAATCTCCGGAATCCGTTCATCCGGCAGGTGAATGTGCATGAAATAATGCACCTCGCTGTGGCTCTGGATGTCATCGGCATCGTATTGCTTCACATAGCTGCTGTTGCGGTAGCCGGCAGCTTGCAGCTCCTGAAAGTCGGCATCGGTCATGCTGTCCCAATCCTTGAGGAAGAGGTCTTGCGGTTGAAACTGGCGGCTGCACTGAATCGCAGCAAGCGAGCGGTTCAGATGGCGAAGGGTGCGGTCGGTCAATGCTGCCTCGGAGCAGTCCGGCAGCAGAGAACGCTTGCTGAGTACCAATTTTCCGCAGCAGGCAGCCTCAGAGGCAAGCAAGTATTCCATTTGTGCAGACAGCACCTCGTCCATGGTCGCATCTACGATGGTCAGAATGCTGCCGATGGAGAACCAGCGGTCGAGGGGGGATTCATACAGCGTGTCGAAAAATTCGTCCATGTCGAAGATTCCGGAGGGTTCTAAGATGACACGGTCAAACTGCTGCATCCCAAGGGCAATCAGCTGCGTTTTCAAGCGGCGTTTGTGGCAGGTCGGGTCATTGCAGCCGGATATCATCTCCACCTTGCAGCGGTCGCTCTGGAGGTCTTGCAGCATCATCCGGTCAACATTGACTGCCCCGAAGTCGTTTTCGAGGATGGCAATTTTCTTGCCCTGTGCGAGCAGGTCAGTGGCATACTTGCGGATGAAGGTGGTTTTCCCAGCCCCAAGAATACCAGTGATGAGGTCGATTGTGGTCATAGAGCATCTTCCTTTCTAAGGCTTATTATAACAAAAAACCGGCGAAAATGCAACGCCAAAAATTAGAAATAAAACAGAAATGTGAAAGGGGATTGTCGAATCCAAACACGCAATAAAAACAATTGGTTTACAGTTTCTTATGACATGTAAAATCTCTGAAAAGTAGCGGTGTTTCCTTGCTTTTTGTCTGTTTTTATGCTATGATGAAGGGTACGAAGGGGGAAGATTATGATACAAATTGCGATTGTGGATGATGAAAGCAGACAAATTAAAATCATCCAGCAAAGCATTCAGAATTTTTTTCGACAAAAAAATCGAGAAAATGACTATCGCATCGATACCTTTCACAGTGGAGAATCCCTGCTTTCGTGCAGTCGTGCTTATGACTTGATTTTTCTCGACATTCAGATGAACGGCATGGACGGCATTGAAACCGCGAAAAAAATTCGGACGTGGGATAGAAAGGTATGTGTGATTTATGTCAGTAATTATACGGAGAAAATGGCTGCATCGTTTACCGTACATCCATTTTCTTTTTTACCAAAACCGATTCGACAATCAGACATTTACAAGAATTTAGAGGACTTCTTGCTTTATACCCAGCCGGAAGAACCAAAGACCAGACTCGTGTTTCAGACGTTAGAGGAACAAATTTCCGTCAACATGGAGGACATTTTCTATTTTGAATATGGGCAGAACCGCCGTGTGAAGTTGGTGGCAACAACGGGAACTTGGTATCTTTCCAGCAGCATGAAAAGCTTGGAAAAACAGATGCAGGCATACAGTTTTCTGATGCCACACAAAAGCTTTCTGGTAAATCCCAGACAAATCCTTTCCTTTGGTGCAGAGATTCAGATGAAAAATCATGAAATGATTCCGATTGCGAAGAATCGCCGGAAGCAGGTTCATGAACAAATCAGTGCCTATTTACACAATAGTTTGAATATCAATTGGAGGGATTAAACGATGATGACGCTTTTTTTATCGAATACGATTGTCAGCATTGCAACGGTATTTTCTGGCATGTGGGTTTTGTTTCAAATTCTGGAACGGCGGTCACATTTTCTCTTGCGATTACTGGGCGTATTGGGAATTGCAATTGTGCAAGGTGCAATTGGACTATTGCAAATACCCGTTCTCAATATGACATCTGCGATGCTTATGATTGTGGGGTCAACGTTGCTTTGCTATCGGTGTAAAAAACTTTATTTTCTGGTCTATGATATTTTGATTGCTTTTTGCTCATTTGTAACGGATGTTTTCTCTGTCTTGTTGCTTTCTACTTTTTATGATAGTAGTATTTCTTCTACATTGCAAGAAAGCAACATTTGGGTCCGAAGTATATTTACAAGTTTAACAGCGTTTTTACTTTGTCAACTCTTATTTACGTTGATACGAAAAAAACATGCAATTTTTTCTTGGTATGAGGCGATTTTTTATACGATGCTGGCAGCAGGAGAAATTACGGTATTTGCTTATGTTTGCAAATACATTCAAGCGTATTCTTCTGGTATGTTTTTGATTTTATTTTTGATAGGTTGCTTGGTGTTGGATGTCTATATTGTGCTTGTATTTTATCGGATTTCGATTGTTCGGAAGACAGAAAAAGAAAATGCACTGTTACAACAGCAATCAGAAATGCAGCTGGAAGTATACTCTGATTTGCAGCAGCGGTATCAAAATTCAATGGAAACCATTCATGATGCGAAACGGCATGTGCGAGCGTTGGAATCTTTGATTCAATCCGACCATCTCGCAGAGGCACAGCAATACAAAGAATCCCTGTTTCAAAAGCTGAATGAATTACAGCCATCGATTCAGTGTGACAATCCGCTGCTCTCTGCGATTCTGAATCATGTTTTTTTGAAAACAGAACAACGGCATATTGCTTTGAAAATGGACTTACAGGGAGAAGAACAGCTGTCAATGTTGGCTGGTATAGACTTGACTACAATTGTATCCAATCTTTTGGATAATGCCGTGGATGCGGTTTCAGAATTGCCGGAAGAACAGCGATATATTCATTTTGCGGTGGCGTTTCAAATAGGAGAAATCATGATTCATGTGGAAAATCCAACAAAAAATGATTTGAAGCGAGAGGGAAACACTGTTGTTTCTACCAAAGAAGGACATTTTGGATTAGGCTTGAAGAATGTAGAAATGGTTGTGAAAAAATACAAAGGCGATTTTAAAACCGATGTAAAAGATGGAATATTCACTGCTGCGATTACGATTCCAACAGCAACGAATTTTTAAATGAACATTTTATGAAGATTAGCCTAAAAATCCCGTTCAGTGCAAAATATTCCCGTTTGATGCAAGAAAATTGACATCTTGTGATGCTTGTGATACGCTGAATTTACAAGATGTCTTGAATTTGTTTTTAAAAAGGGTGCATTTGAATGAAACAGACTTCCAAAAAGGTATTACAGGTAGCAGCTTCGATTGCAAAAAAATCATCTTCTTTCTGGGCAAATTTCCCTTGCACTTGGTGGACTTATCAGCCGAAGATGCCGAAATCCGTGAAGAAGATGCGGAAATTCTGATGCTGCAAACATTCTCGGAAAAATTTGCAAAGAAATTGATACAGGCGGAAATCATTCCCGAATCCGATGCAGATATTTATGTGTTCGGATGCTATCAGTTTGGAATGATGCTCTTAAACGTTGTGACGACAATTGGTTTGGGCATTCTGTTTCAATTGTTTTTGCCATGCGTGCTGTTAAATCTGTCGTTTATCCCCATTCGCATTTCTGCGGGCGGACACCATGCGGATTCCCCCGTGAAGTGCTATGTATTATCGACGCTTTTGATTGCAGCATTGCTGGCAATTCTGAAGTGGGTTTCTGTTTCGCTGCTTGCCGCTTGGATTTTGATTCTGGCTGCAAGTGCGGTGCTGCTCTGGCTTGCACCAGTGGAAACAGAAAACAATCCATTGGATAAAACAGAAGTTCGGGTTTATCGCAGAAGAACCAGAATCGTCTTAGGCATTGAGCTGCTCGCAGCTCTGCTGGCGACGCTGCTGCACCGGAACGTTCTGGTAACCATTATCGGATTTGGATTACTCACCGCATCGTTCATGCTGGTGGTTGGAGCATGTGCGAATCTGAAACAGCATTGGAAACGCTGTGTTTAAGCGAGGGAAGAACGCTTTTTCGCAGGGAATCTAGGGTTGCTTTGGTGCAGATGCAGGCACGAAGATGCGGAAATTTTTCAAGAAAAAAGCGGTAACAGGGACAAGTGTGTCCTGTGTTACCGCTTTCTTTTTTATTCGGTTGGTTCTTTTGGTTCAGAAATGGCATGGATGAATGCATGAATCATGGTCAGCAAGTCATCCTGATGATTAGGCGGACACTTTTGGATGAGTGCATCCATCATTTCCAGTTCTTCGGTGTGTTCGGGCTGCTCTTCACCGAAGAGAATATAATCTGTCCGCAGGCAGAGCAAATCCGAAAGCTTTGCCAGCGTCTGAATGGAGATGCCCTTGATGCCCAGTTCAATATCGGAGCAGAATTTTGTCGAAACATCTAATTTTTCCGCAAGCTGCTCTCTGGTGTATCCCAGGCGTTCCCGCTGTGCACGGATGCGAGCACCCATGTCTTTATACTGAATCGTTTTCATGAGAAAACCCTCCTTGTTGGTTGTTCCGTTCTTCTTATTATTGTACAGGAATTTTGGAAACATGAAAACAAACTGCCGGCGTTTCAGAAAGCGTGCTTTTAGATGTTTCAGAATGAAAAATCCACAGGCAAAAGGTTGTCTGTGGATTTTTATGGAAATGCGTCAGACGAGCATTAGTAGTTCAGGGTAACAGCCTGCAAGCTGCCCAATCCGTAATAGTTATAGATGGTCATGACATCCTGCGGATTCTGAATCTGGAAGGTAATCGTCCCGTTCTGCAAGTCGGAATATGCAATCGGATGCTGTTCGTTCCAGCAGTTTCCCAATACGAGGCAGCCGCCGGAATTTGGAATGCTGCCCTGGAATTGCAGCGTGATGGAGCGAATCTTCTGGTAATTATATGAGGTCAGGTCAAACGCTGTTCCGTATGGAACATTTTTCAGAACGACTTTTTTGCCGGAGCTTGGCTTTGTGGTGGTAGTCGTGGTTTTTGTGGTTGTCGTTGTCTTTTTGGTGGTTGCAGTTGTTTTCTTTGTGGTGGTTGCTTTTTTGGTCGTGGTGGTTGCCTTTGTCGTGGTCGTAGTCGTCGTAGTGGTGGTTGGTCTTGTAGTCGCACGAGTGGTGGTTGTTACCGGAGCAGCTGCATTTCCCACAGCAGAGAACTGGAGCGTAGAAGCATCCCGTTCCGCCATGCCGCCAACGGCATTATCCCACCGTGCATACCAGTTCACCTGAATTTGAATCTGGCTGGTGGAAACAGAAGCTGGCAGGTCAATCGTGAGCGTTTTCACGCCAGTTTCGCCGAGGCTTTCCGGCATCGACCATTCTGTAGACTGCCAAGTGTTGCTGTTGGTATCCCAATAGCCGTATGTGCCAATAACACCCGAATACGGCAAGCCCTTTACCTGAAGGGCAATGTGCGTTGCTCCCTGCGTATCCAGCAGCCAGTAACGGTTGTTGCTGTCATAAGTAATCGGCAATGCCGTTTCGCCGGAAACCACCGTGGAAGTGGTGGTGGTGACGGTCGGCAGGGTTGTGGTCGTCGTTGTGGTAACAGGTGTGGTGGTCAGGTTGAATCTGCCGGAATCGTTCTTGATTTTCGACCAGACATCGCGTAAGAACCAGCCGTCAAAGTCGGTGATGCTCTGGGAAGAACCAGCCATCATGATGGACGTGCCGTTGCCTGGGAAGCCCCCTGGTGGGAAGCCATCGCTTTCGCCTTCTCCGCCGTAGAAGTCCGTCAGACCAAAGCCGTGACCGATTTCATGTTCCAGAACGTGCAGGTTTGTGCCGTTCAGCATATTCAAGTAAGCATCATCCGACAGCCGCTGCCCCCAGTCACCGCCGCATCCGCCGATGGACGGGAAGCCCTGTGTTGCCCAGAGGTACATATCGAACCGTTCGCCCGGATAAACATAGTTTGTATCCATGAAGTGCTCCATCCGAGAGCGTTCGGACGGTGCACTCGGCAGCTTGTTCGGAATGGTTTCATAGCCATTGGAGGTGTCATAGGTGCTGTCGTAGTCGCTAATCAGGGAGTCATAGACCACTTCATCCGGTTGCAAGTCGAGCAGGCAATTCCGGTCTAACACTGCCCAGCCGACAATTTTTACGGTGACATGGTCATACGGCCAGTCATCATAGCCTCTCAGCCAGTCTGTCCAGGCGTTTACGCTGTCTTCAACGAGCTGTTGGAACTGTCGCCGCTGTTCCAGTGTAACGGTCTTGTAGGACTGCCAGCGAACAACATAGTGCAGTTCGCCATTTCCGGCAATAATCTGGTCGAACAAGGTATTCCGGCGGACGGTGGACTGCTCCCGTTCGATGCGGTTTGTCCAAATCCAATCGGCTGCACTTTGGTAACTGCTTGGGAAGTCCGCAAGGGTGGAGGCTGCGGAAGCAGTCAGGGTTGCAGTCGTGCTGGGCAGGGACAGTTCGGTACAGACAGAACCGAAGCAGAGCAGGGAAGCCACGCCAACTGCAAGGATTTTTTTGGGTGCTTTCATGTTGATTCTCCTTTTGTGTTGGTTTGCGTACGCAACTATTCCCAGTATAATCCGGAATTTGTGCAAAGTCAATCGCTTTTTTAAACATTTTCAGAGAATTCACACAAAAACAGATACTTTTCTGAAAACACAAGGCAGCCGGCGGAATTTTTCTTTCTGTACCTTACAAAAATGTCACATTCCTCCGGCAAAATGTCACACAAATCAATGGCGGAGCGATGGGATTTCTGATACAATAAAGGCAACAACACAGAAGGGGGCAATTGCAAATGGCAATGCTACAAGTAGAATGTTTGAAGAAAATCTATACCACTCGCTTTGGCGGGAATCAGGTGCAGGCACTTTCGGACGTTTCGTTTTCCGTCGAAACGGGCGAATATGTGGCAATCATGGGGGAATCGGGTTCGGGGAAAACCACGCTGCTGAATATACTCGCAGCCCTCGACCAGCCGACCAGTGGGAAAGTTTTTCTGGATGGAAAAGATTTGACAATGGTTAAGGAACGGGAAATTGCAGCGTTCCGGCGGGATAATCTGGGCTTTGTATTTCAGGATTTCAACTTGCTCGATACGTTTTCCCTGAAAGATAATATTTTCTTGCCGTTGGTGCTGGCTGGGAAGTCGCCGAAAGAGATGGAGTTGCGGTTGAATCCGATTGCGGAACAGCTGGGGATTACGCACCTGCTGGAGAAATACCCGTATGAAGTTTCCGGCGGACAGAAACAGCGTGCAGCGGTTGCCAGAGCGTTGATTTCCAAGCCGAAGCTGATTCTGGCGGACGAACCGACCGGAGCATTGGACTCCAAGTCCACAGATGGCTTGCTGGATGTCTTTTCCGCAATTCATGCGACCGGACAGACAATTTTAATGGTAACACACTCCACCAAGGCGGCAAGCCGTGCAGACCGGATTCTGTTCATCAAGGACGGTGTGCTGTTCCATCAGATTTATCGGGGCGGCTGCACGAATGAACAGTTGTATCAGAAGATTTCCGATACCTTGACGATGTTGGCAACAGGAGGGGAACAGGCATGAAAACGCTCTATTGGAAACTGGCGTGGCACGGCATTTATAAGAACCAGAAAATCTATCTGCCGTTTCTGCTGACCAGTATCGGCATTACCATGATGTATTACATCGTATCCTATCTGACGTATAGCAAAGCCATTTATGAAATGCACGGCGGGCAGGAGATGCAAATGATTCTCTCGTGGGGAACGGGTGTGGTTGCCATCTTTGCAGCGATTTTTCTATTCTACATGAATTCGTTTTTGATGCGGCGGCGAAAAACAGAATTCGGGCTGTATAATATCCTCGGCATGGGAAAATGGAACATCGCCCGCATTTTGTGCTGGCAGAATGGGATGCTGTTTGGAACGTCCATGGTTGGCGGTCTGGGGCTGGGCATTCTGCTGTCGAAGCTCTCGGAACTGATGGCAGCGAAGATGCTGGGCAACAGCAGCCCGATGGACTTCCGGATTGAACCAAATGCTGTGCGGAATACGATTTTGCTGACAGCGGTTTCCTATGGCATCATCCTGCTGTATTCGCTCGGACAGATTCACGTTTCCAAGCCGATTGCCCTGCTGCGAGGGGAAAAACAGGGCGAAAAGCCCCCGAAAGCCCGCTGGCTGCTGACGTTCTGCGGATTGGTGATGCTGGGCATTGCGTATTACTTAGCCGTGACAATTCAACAGCCGATTGCCGCCTTTTCGATGTTCTTTCTGGCGGTGGTGCTGGTTATCTTAGCAACGTATCTGCTTTTCATCTGCGGTTCTGTGGCTCTGTGTAAGCTGTTGCAGAAGAATAAGCGGTATTATTACCAGTTACAGCATTTTATTTCGGTTTCGTCCATGCGGTATCGGATGAAGCGGAACGGTTCGAGTCTGGCTTCCATCTGTGTGCTATCCACAATGGTTCTGGTGATGATTTCCAGCACGCTTTGTTTGTATCTGGGTTCGGAAGACAGCTTGTATCAGCGATACCCAAGGGATATTTTCGTCACAGCCTATTCCGATTTTGACGAACAAGCATTGGAAGAAAAAATTGCAGAAGTCGTATCCCGTTATTCTCTGCAGGAAAAAAACGAAATACACGAAACCACGCTGCAAATCAGTGGGGTGCTGAACGGAAATCGGTTACAGTTTGAACAGGATTCCCTTGTGAATTATGATGACATTGCAACTGTAAGGATATTCACTTTGGAAGAATACAATCGTTTAGCCGGAACGTCGGAAACATTGCAGGATGGCGAAGTATTGCTTTCTGTGATAAATGGTTCGTATTCCGGAGATACGATTCAAATCGGAACGATGCAGCCGTTTCAGATTCAGAAACAAGTTTCGCAGTTTGTGGATGACGGCGATGCTTTCGCCAATGTCAGCCGGGTGCTGTATTTGATTGTGCCGGATATGGCGATGATGCAGGAACTCAATGAACGACAGGCAGAAGCCTATAATGGGTATGCTTCCGTCATTCAATTCCATAAGGGATTTGATTTGGATGCGGATGCAGATACACAGCTTGCCATTCAAGCAGCGTTGCAGCAGCAGCTTTCGGAAGAAGGCTGTGTTTGTGAGAGTCGGGAAGACGGGCGTTCGAGCTTCTATGCCCTGTATGGCGGACTGCTGTTCCTGGGCATTCTGCTGAGTGTGGTATTTCTGTTCGGAACGGTATTGATTATGTATTACAAGCAGATTTCAGAGGGCTATGAAGATGCTGGACGGTTTGAGATTCTGCAAAAAGTCGGCATGACGAAAAAAGAAATCAAGCGAAGCATCAACTCGCAGATTTTAACGGTCTTTACTGCTCCGCTGCTCATGGCTGGGGTGCATCTGGCGTTTGCTTTTCCGATGCTGTACCGGTTGCTGGCGTTGATGGGTCTGATCAATATTTCTCTGTTTGCAATCATAACCGTTGGCGGTTTTCTTGTGTTTGCTGCCTTGTATGCGTTGATGTATAAGTTGACCTCGCATAGCTATTATCAGTTGGTGAAATCATAAATGAAAGAAAAACTTGTTATGGGAATTGGGATTGGCTGCCTGCTGATACTGGCGATTCCAATCGGCATGCTGATTTTGTTGGCAACGCTGATTTGGAACGGCATGGAGGTGCTTTTTCGGTTTTGGAGCAGGCGAAAATGAGAGAGAAACACATTATGGGTGGATTGCTGTGCAGTTGTCTACTTCTCGGCAGCCTGACGGGATGCGGAGCGAATTGGAAAAGCAAGCTTCTGTATGGATACGAAAAGACACTATCCAGCCTAGGCGGCTTTCAGCGAACCAGCAAGCAGCAGCTGTATGGAATGCGGTTGGATGGAGAAGATGCCTATACGGGAACGTATCAGGCAGATTGTCGGAACGTACGGGGGAAAGATGTGGTATTTGGTGGCTGTTCGATTCAGACAAGAACGCTGTGGCTAACCGGAACGGTTGGAGCAAGAAACGGTATTGTAGAAATCTATGTGCTAAACGGCGATAAAGAGAAAGAATATCTGACCCCGAACGAGCAGGGCATGTTCTCTAAAATTATACAGAATCAGGGCGGGAATTGCTATGTGGTGGTAGATTACGCAGATTATACCGGAACAGTGACACTCACGAGCGAGTATCCGGCATAGCAGGGAAACAGAATAGAAGAGAGAAAACAAAAACAAGAAAAGGACGGGTGAACGTCATGCAAGCAGAAGTAAGACGGAAACAACGAACAACATCCAAAACAAAAAGCTACATTTGCCGTATACTGTTGCTGCTGGGAGCACTTCTGCTTGCTGTGGGGCTTTGGTATGGCGTACAGGGCTATCAGATGTACCGGAACGCCATTGCAGAAACTCCGATTGCCGAGAAAACCGCTGCGATTGAACAACAGGAATCATTTGTCCCCTATGATGCCCTGCCGCAAATTTATGTGGATGCAGTCATTTCCGTGGAAGACCAGCGGTTTTTCTCCCATTCCGGCGTAGATATTTCGGCGATGATACGGGCACTGTGGAACGATTTGCGAACAAGGTCGTTTGCAGAGGGCGGCAGTACCATTTCCCAGCAGCTGGCGAAGAACCAGTATTTCACGCAGGAGAAAACCTTGCAGCGGAAACTTGCAGAGATGTTCCTTGCTCACGCTTGGGAGCAGGTCTGTGAGAAGCAGGAGCTGTTCGCCCTGTATGTCAACACGATTTACTTTGGAGATGGCTATACGGGCATTTCTGAGGCAGCAGAGGGCTATTTCCACACGACCCCGCAGCAGCTGACGGATTATGAAGCCGTGATGCTTGCCGGACTGCCGAACGCCCCCTCCGCCTATGCGTTGCAGGAGCATGCAGATTTAGCAGAACAGCGGATGCAGCAGGTCTTGCAAGCGATGGTTGCGAATCAGAAGTTGACCCAATCGGAAGCCAACGAGATTTTACAGGAGAAATCGTAAATTTTTTTGAACAGATAGACGAATGTTCCACTTTTGATGTATAATAGAGAGAAATCACAAGATGAGGAGTGGAATGAAGATGCGTATTTGTAGTTTCCCGTTGGATGATGCAGCCATCCAGACGATCCATCCAAAAGATGTCTATCTCATAAAGATGGCGGACGAACAATCTATGGAACTGTTCGTGATGCAAGAAGATTTGCTCACGACTTATTACACCTGCCACATGAGCCCGTATTTATGGAAGAGAATCAAACGGGCGTTCTCCATCTCCAAAAACACAAGCAATGATTTGTGGGAATGGAAATCGAGTGGCAGGGGCGATGATTGGTACTGGAAACGGTCGATTCCGACCCAATATCAAAAAAAACTGGAACGCTTGATTCTGTTAGACCAGTTCTGGGCAAAACAATGGATGTTGCAGCCGGCATTCTGCCCCTCCGTCCTGCGGCTGCTGCATAAATTGGCAAGGAAAAAGAATCCCTGTGCACCGTTCTACAAAGTCTATCGGACATAACAACTCTTTTACACCCCCTCAACAAAACCCCCGTTTGGAAAAGAATCGGAAAAGAACAGAATCCGAAAAACGGAAAATGTTACCGCAGATTTTCGCACTGTTCATAGAATCCCGTTGACAAAATGCAGAAAAAATGATACAATTATAACAATCATTTGCATGTTCCGGCAAAATCCGGACATGCTTTCTGTAAGAAAATTTCTGATGGGAGGTTCTGTTTGATGAAACGGAGAATTGGAATTTTGACCAGCGGCGGCGATTGCCCAGGACTGAATGCAACCATTCGTGGCGTTGCAAAGGCATGCTACCAGATGCTGGGGACGGAAAATGTAGAAATCGTTGGCATTTCAGACGGCTACTATGGACTGATTCACAATATTTGCAAGGAAATGAAACCGGATGACTTTTCTGGGATTCTGACCCGTGGCGGTACGATTCTGGGAACAAAACGGCAGCCGTTCAAGATGATGAAAGTCATTGGCGATGACAATATCGATAAAGTAAAAAATATGAAGAAAACCTACCAGAGCCAGAAGCTGGACTGCCTGCTGACACTGGGCGGAAACGGCACGCACAAGACCTCACAGCTGCTCTCGGAAGAGGGGCTGAACGTCATCGGCTTGCCAAAAACCATTGACAACGACATCTACGGGACAGACGTTACCTTTGGATTCCATACGGCAGTGGACATTGCAACGGATGCAATTGACCGCTTGCACACGACTGCAAACAGCCACTCCCGCATTCTGCTCTGTGAAATCATGGGCAACAAAGCCGGCTGGCTGACCCTGAATGCCGGAATTGCCGGCGGTGCAGACATCATTCTGATTCCGGAGATTCCGTATGACATTGACAAGGTTTGCAAGTCGGTTCTGAAGCGGAGCGAAAGCGGCAAGAACTTTTCGATTATTGCCGTTGCAGAGGGCTGCTTTGACAAGGAAGAAGCCAAGCTGAAAAAGAAAGAACGGGCAAGACTCCGTGCAGAAGCGGGCGTGATTACCGCAACCAATCGCATCGCAGCACAGATTCAGCAGAAGACACAATTGGAAGCACGGGTTTGTGTGCCGGGGCATATGCTGCGGGGCGGCAGCCCGAGTGCATACGACCGGATTCTTGCAACCCAATTCGGCGTATACGCTGCACAGCTGATTAAAGAAGAGCACTATGGCATGACAGTTGCCAAGGTAGGCGGAACGATTACCGCCAATCCGCTGGCAGAGATTGCCGGAAAGACGAAGTTCGTCACACCGGATGACCAGCTGGTTGCAACGGCTCGGAATCTGGGCATTTCGTTCGGCGACTAATTTTTCATACAAGCATACCATCAACAAAAAGACTGGAGGATACAGAAGTCTGCTCCAGTCTTTTTTTGTCGTTCCGGAAACTTTTTTACAGAACAGCGTGACCCAATCAGAACCAATCCGGTCTATGGAGATGAAAGGTGGTGGATACCATGCAGGAAGAAACCCTATTAGATTTATATTTCTCCCGTTCGGAAACGGCACTGGAGCAGACGAAACAGCAATACGGAACATACTGCTATGCGATTGCCTACCGCATTCTCTCACAGCCGCAGGATGCAGAGGAATGCGAGAATGAAACCTACTGGAAAGCATGGCAGGCGATTCCGCCCAATCGACCGCACTCTCTGAAAGCATTTCTCGGAAAAATCACCCGAAACCTCGCCCTGCATTTCTGGGAGCGAAACCATGCCGCAAAGCGTGGCGGAAACGCTGTAGATTTGGCATTGGATGAGCTGACAGAATGCATTCCGGCGAGCGACTCCGTGGAGCAGGCAGCCGATGCAGCGGCTCTACAGGCATGCTTGCAATCGTTTTTGCAGCAGCTTCCAAGAGCAACCAGAATCGTATTTGTGCAGCGGTATTGGTATTTGAACTCGATTGCAGAGATTGCCCAGAAAAACGGCATGGGAGAGAGCAAAGTGAAAATGATATTGCTGCGGACAAGAAAAAAACTGAAAGCAGCACTCGAAACGGAGGGGATTTCGATATGAGGAAAGACAGAGAAGCAGCCAAACGGCTTTTGCATGCCATCGAGGACATTGACGACCCGTATTTATTAGAAGCGGAGGAACAGCCTATGAAACAGACGAAGAAGCAGATTTCCAACCGTTGGATGAAATACGTTGCCGTGGCAGCCTGTGCAGGAATTGTGCTCACGGCGGCATTGCTACAGTACGAGCGGAGCAAGTCGCAGTCGCCACTCACGCCTGCTACCACGCAGACAGAGACAGCCACGACCGAAGAAAACGTGCAGATTCCCAACCCATTCATCCCCTGTGCCACGCTACAGGCAGCGGTGGACATTGCTGGCTTTTCGCTGGATGCTCCGGATGCCTATGAGGCATATGACCACACGACCATTCAGGCAATCGAAGGGGAAATGATTGAGGTGATTTATGAAGATGCAAGCGAAACCGAGGGCTTGCGGATTCGGAAAGGCATTGGAACAGACCCCATCAGTGGCGACGATAACCGTTATGACAGCGAGGAAACACAGACGATTGCAGGCATTTCGGTTTCCGTCCAGAAAAATGGCGACTTGATTTTTGTGGCAGAATGGACGGATGGCGGATATGCCCATTCGATTACTTCAGAGAATGGCTTGACGGCGGACGAGTTGGAAACGCTGGTTTCAGAAGTTCATTGACGACGAATCACACAGTTTGACATGTGAACAAAAAACAGCAGGGACATTCAACCGATGTACCCTGCTGTTTTTGTTTTTGTAAAGCCTTCCTTGATCGGGGAGGTGGGCAGCGAAGCTGCCCGGAGGGGTGACCCCTCTGTCACTGCGTGACATTGCCCCTTTCAGGGGAGACAAGTCAGAACATTCTGTGACAGTGCCCTTTTTCAGGGGCGACAGCGTTCCTTAGTTCTTCTTTTCTTCGTGATATTCCTTTTCGGTGTTGACTGACCAGATGTTCTTCTTGTCCTTCTTGCCGGAAATGATGTTGTCGACTGCTTCAAAGGAAGTTGCCATGGAGTGATCCATGTTGTTGTAACGGTGCTGACCGTTTCTGCCGACACAGTAGAGGTTTTCGAACTGATTCAGATAGGCAATCAGGTCATCAATCTGTGCATAGGTATCGAAGTAAGCCGGATATGCCTTCTTGACCTTTTCTCTGTGGGAATCCTTGACATCCGACGGCGAGCTGATGACGCCCATGGAAACAAGTTCCTTGATTGCCATGTTGATGCAAGTCTTGTCGTCCATGTTCCAGAAGCTGTCGCCCTCTGCACAGAAGTATTCCAGACCAATCCAAACGGTGTGTTCTGGGTCTTCAACCATGTACGGTGACCAGTTGTTGAAAATCTGAATGCGTCCGAGTTTCACGCCGACATCCTGTACATAAATCCAGCAGTCTGGAACGATGTTGCCGAGGGTTTTGATGTTGGTTTCGTTTTTCAGGTTCAGCTTGTCGACCAGCAACCCAACGGTGACGAAATCCCGATACGGCAGACCCTTTGCAATGGCTGCGATGTTGTTCGGAACGTCATTCATCCCAGCGACCAAATCCTTCAGCGGCATGGAGGAGATGAACAAGTCGCCTGCAATTTCCTGTTCCTTGCCGTCCTGCTTGTAAGTCAGGGAGAGAACCTTTCCGGTCTTGTCGGTGTGAATCTGGGTGACTTCGCTGTTCATGAGAATCTTACCGCCCATTTTTTCAATTTCAGAAGCGGTGATTTCCCAGAGCTGACCCGGACCATACTTCGGGTAATAGAATTCTTCAATCAGGGAAGTTTCCACCTTGCGGTTGGTCTTATTCGGATTCAGCTTGGAGAACATATCCTTGATAACCGCAGTGATGGACAAGCCCTTGACACGCTGCGAGCCCCAGTCTGCGGAGATTTCTCTTGGATGGCGACCCCACAGCTTTTCGGTGTAGCCCTCGAAGAACATGGAATACAGCTTTTTGCCGAAACGATTGATATAGAAGTTTTCCAGAGAGGATTCTTCCTTTTTGCCGATGGTGCTCTTCAAGTAGCTGCATCCGGCTGCAACGGTGGTGGCGAAGCCCATGTTCTTGATGGTATCCCACTTCAGGGAAACCGGATAGTCAAAGAACTTATGCTTATAATAAATTCTGGAAACACGATTCCGTACCAGCATCACACGGTCGGTTTTTTCCGGGTCTGGACCTCCGGCAGCGAGCTTCTTTTCCCGATGCAGCTTGATGTCATCGAACGACGGCTTGCCCTGACGTGGCATCATCTTCTGCCACCAGTCCATAACCTGCTGGTCTTTGGAGAAGAACCGATGCCCGCCGATGTCCATGCGGTTGTTTTTATATTTTACGGTTTTCGAGATCCCGCCGATGGCATTGCTTTCTTCAAGAATGGTGATGGAATAATCCTTTGGGGCACGCTGGAGCAGCTCATAGGCTGCGGTCAACCCTGCCGGCCCTGCACCAATAATCACTACGTTTTTCATGATGGTAATACCTTCCTTAATTTGATAGACGTTTTTTAATTTTGGGCTTGCTTCACAAAAAAACTGTAAGTTTCGGCTGATTTTTTGTGGATTGCCAAACAAATTTATTATATCATATTTTCAGAACGCTGTCAACAAAATGAGCGGTTTTTAAATCTTTTTTCTTTTTTTACAAGATTTTCGGTTTGGTTTGTGGTAGAATCAGAGATAGAAAAAGGAGGAATGCGAGATGCAAAAATCATATCAGAAAAACGAGCATGAAATTTATCTGGAGAACGAAGCCGGCGAGCGAATCGCAGAAATTTTGTTTCCGGAGGTAGAACCGAATGTCTATTGCATTCAGCGGACGTTTGTGGACGACAGCCTGCGGGGGCAGGGGGTTGCCGGAACGCTGATGGAACTTGCGGTGCAGGCGATTCAGGAGCAGGGCGGAACGGTTACGGCGACGTGCTCATATGCCCAGCACTGGCTGGAGAAGCACGCCAAAATAAAGCCTCCCATGAAAGGGGAGGTGGGCAGCGGAGCTGTTCGGAGGGGTGAGGAAATCCCTCTGTCACTGCGTGACATCTCCCCTTTCAGGGGAGACAATTAGAAGACCCATCCGTATCGGAACAGTTGACGTTCCGGTGCGGATGATTTTATATTGCATTCAAAGAAGCACCCGTCCAATCAGGCTTTCGTAGATGTCGGCATTTTCAGAGCGTGGTTCTTCTTGTTTTGTTTTTTTGTGGGGTGTTCCCTCGGACTGATTCCAATAGAGCAGGGTGCTTTTCCAGTTGGTAATGGGCTGCTGATTTTTCGTCATCCAGCCCGTTTCCGTATAGTAATCATAAAACTTCTTGACATCCACGCAAAGCCCCTCTTGTTCTGCAAACGTCTGAATCTCTATCAGCGTTGGAATCTTTTTACTGGTTGCATCTAAGATAGATAGATTTCTTTCTTCTTTTTCTTCTTGTTCTTCTATCTTCTTATTCTGTTGCCCGTTGCTTGCCATTGGCTTGTCCATGGTTTGCCCCTCGTTTGACCGCAGGCTTGCCCCTGCCTGAAACAAATCGAAGTTTTTAATCGCAAATACGGTACAATTTGGGTATGCAGTCTTTGCCACACACCCTGCCGCTTCAAGGTGTTTGATGGCAGTCCGCACCTTTTTGACAGATAGTCCGGTTTTCTCCGCCAGCCGTGTGTAACTGGAAACCATACCGCCCCTTGGAACAGGAATTCCGTGCCAGCTGTTCGGGACAATATCCGCTTCAATGAGCAGCCGTACAAAGACTGCCACGGTGTTTGCATCGTCAGACCATTCCCAGTTCCGAAAAAAGAGCCGTGGTAATGTTACATAGCCGTTTTCTAGCATCGCTTCTCACCGCCTAATATTTTGCATGAAATATTGCTGGTTTGTAGGTGAATGGATAATATCATCAAAAATTCCTCCCTTTCTTGTATGACTGGAGGTTGCCCAGATGGACAGCCCCCTTCATATTACAGGGATTTTCGGGAAAAACTTGTATGCAAACGTACAAGTTTCGAAACGAATTTACAGTCTTGTCAAAAAAATTGGAGGATGCGACAAAAATAAATCTAAAAACTTGTATGAAATGCCGAACGGATGGGAGCAATTTTGTGAATAAAATCAGAATGAAGTGTGTATTTTTGCTTCATCGCACGCCGATACAAAAACAGGTAGAAAAAAACCGTCAGTTCATGACATCCGATAGGGCGGTTATTTTTCTTTTTTATCGTACTAAGTGTCGTACAGGCACTTTTAGCAAAAAACAAAAACCCACGCAATTCCGAAAAAGCCTCGAAACTGCGTGGGTTTTCTCTGGTCTGAGTGACCGGACTTGAACCGGCGGCCTCTACCACCCCAAGGTAGCACGCTACCAACTGCGCCACACCCAGATAAACGGGGAAGCGTGCCACTGCACGCAGTTCCCCCAATTGCATGTAAAAAACTTAGTGATTCAAGCCGTTCCGCAGAGCATCCGCACAATCATCGCCAACTTCTGCATTGACAATTTCCAGTGCATTGCAGTCATACTGGAACCGCAGAACAAAGGCAACCATGCCCGGGTTATCTGCAATCCGGAACGATACGGTTACTTCATCGCCCTGCTTTGCAGTAACAGAATCCGCAGTCAGCACAAAGTCGCTTGCATTGGTTGCAGTCTGTGCTTCTGGTGTTGCACTGCCGACCGTAATGCAGCCGTTGGTGACAGACGGAACGAGTGCCTTTGCATCCCAGTTTGCAAATTCGGAATTATACTGCGAGTCAGACAGGTGGATGACATAGTTGCCGTCCGGAGCGGTATCCTTTACCTTAAAGGTGACGTTAATCATATCACCATTAAATACGATGTCTTCCGACTTGGTCATATCCATCCAGTAAGCCTGGAAGGTATCCAGCTTTTCGGTGTAAGAGGAAGCAGCATTCTGGTTCGGGTCAACCACTGCACCGCCGTTGTTGCTCGGTGTGGTAACGACTTCGGTAACAACCTTGCCGTTGTTATCCACAACCTTGTTGCCGCTGTCATCGGTTACTGCTGCATAAGAGGTAACGACTTCACTGTTGCCGTTAGAAGCATTGTTGCCGTTGCCGTTGCCATTGGAAGCATTGCCGTTTGCCGGTGTTGCGGAGTTGGAAGAGCCGCCTGCTGCGGTAGTAACAGCATTGCCGTTGCTGTCGGTTGCTTCGGTAGCATCCTGACTGCTGTCGCTAGAACCATTCTGATTGCCCCATGTAAATTCAATTTCTTTTACCATGAAATCAGTCGCACCGGATGCCAGAACTTCATTTCCGCTTGCATCGGTCACAGCTTCGCCCTGTTCATCGGTTTCGACCGGCAGGGTTGCTGCGGAAACTTCTGCGGCATCGCTGTTCTTGCTGCTGGAATCGTTATCCCCTGAGCATCCAACTGCGGCCATGCCCAAAAAGCAAGCCAGAAGAACTGCAATTCCTTTTGTTGTTTTTGATTTCATATAAATCTTCCTTTCTATTTTTCAATCCGAACAGTCCACAGGTGGGACGGGATTCACTTTCAAAGACGGTATTGCAAAAATTACAACGACCTCTATTATACTGCATTTTGTTCCGTTCGTCAAGTATTTTTTCGCTTTTTCTGTGGAACGTGTTTATTATACTGCATTTTTTTTGGTTCGTCAAGCCCTTTTGAGAAAATATCATGCAGCTTTCACACAAATTGCACAGTATTTTCGTGTGGAATTGCAGAACTGCTGTGAAACCATACAAGCTAGCGGAAATTTCCATACTTTTTTCCAAATCATCACAAAACCATTTGTAATCCAACGCAAAAAAGGGTATACTAAAAGAAAAAGAAAAAAGAAAAAACGGACAAAAAGGGGAAGTGGTACACATGAAAGAAAAAGAAACCACAAATGCAATGTCTTGTCCAACCAAATCGCCGGAGGCATCCGCCCGCTGGAAAATGATTCTGTCCTGCGTCGTGTTTCTGGTGCTGATGGCTGCCATCACCATTCTGATGATACCGGTGATGCGTCTGATGATGCAGGAGGGCGGAAAAGAGCAGCTGATTGCAAAAATCCAGTCCTATGGCATTTTTGCACCGCTGCTGTTTGTCCTGTTGCAGGTGATTCAGATTGTCGTTGCGTTTATTCCAGGCGGGCCAATCCCGATGATTGGCGGAGCGGTGTTCGGTATGGTGCCAGGGATTCTGCTCAGTCTGGCAGGGTCATTTCTGGGAACAGCAATTGTCTATTATCTGGTGCAGTGGATTGGACGACCGATTTTGAATCTCTTTGTAAAAGAAGAGCACCTCGAACGGTTTTCCTTTTTAACGAATCGGCGGAAGATGGAACGCATTGTGTTTCTATTATTTTTGTGTCCGGGCTTGCCGAAAGATGCCCTGACGTACATTGTCGCCTTTAATAAGACGATTCCGCCGCTGCCGTTGTTTTTCCTGACAACGATTGCCCGATTTCCGGCGATGGCATTGACGGTGAAGATGGGCAGCAGCTTATGGGAAGGCAACTGGAAGATGACAGCGTTGGTCGTTGGCATTCTGATTTTGATTGCAGTGGCTGGCGGCTTGATTCGCTGGTATCATAAAAAGAAACATGGAAAAAGCCTTTGACGGCTCAAACATTCCCAAAACAGGCAGGGGCAAGAAAACGCGCTGCCTGTTTTTGTATGCAGTTTTCTGGATGATTCTTGCTGTTTTTTCTCTTTTCAACAGAATTTTGCGGAACAAATCGCAAAAACCAATCAAAATCCTGTGTAATCCTGCAAGTTCTTTCAAAAAACATCAAAAATTAGTCGTCCTGCTCGCAATTAGAATGGAATTGTGGAAAAATAATTGTGCAATCTACATAAAACTGAAAATTTTTTCTTATGAAAATGACTGATTTTCGGCGTTTTTGAATTTTTTTGACCGAAAAGGTTTGCATTTTCGTTAGAACTGTGCTAGAATAAAACCATCGAAAGAACAGAACGAAATCAAACGAAAAAGGAGATGACCAAACGTGCTTGCAGAAGAACGACACGCTTTGATTTTGGATTTGGTCAATCAGCAGGGAAATGTAAAATTAACCGAATTATGCAGTCGGTTGCACGCATCCCAGTCCACCATTCGGCGGGATTTGCTAGAGCTTTCCGAACAAGGTCTGCTGACAAAAGTCCACGGCGGAGCAATTTCCAGGAATGAACGCTTCTTTCCGGTGGAACACAATATGGAGGAGAAAGCAAATCTCTATATTGCAGAAAAAACTGCCATTGCCCGCTATGCAGCATCGCTGCTCGAAGAAGGCGACTTTGTTTATCTGGATGCCGGAACGACCACAGAAAAGGTGATTGATTTCATCCCACTGAAAAAAATCACGTTTGTGACCAACGGCTTCCTGCACGCCAAGCGGCTGGCACAGCGTGGCTTTCAGGTCTACATCCCAGCCGGAGCCGTCAAAGCTGCCACCGAGGCAATCGTCGGAGCAGAATGTGTGCTGAGCCTGCAAAGCTATAACTTCACCAAGTGTCTGATGGGCGTGAATGGAATCTCGCTCACGGCTGGTTTATCCACATCGGATAAGGGCGAGGCAAGCGTGAAAAAAGCTGCGATTCACCAATCCAAGCAAGTTTATTTTCTGGCAGACCACTCCAAATTCGACCAGATTTCAGCCATTACCTTTGCACACCTGAACGGCGTGCAGATTATTACAGACCGGCTTCCCGACCAGAAATACCGTTCGGAAGCCACGATTCGGGAGGTTTTGTAAATGATTTATACCGTTACTTTTAATCCGGCAATTGATTATATCGTCCACACCGGAACGATGCAAGTGGGACAGGTCAACCGCTCGCAGGGCGAGGAACTATATTTCGGCGGAAAGGGCATCAATGTTTCGTTCGTCCTGCACGAACTGGGCTTGCCCTCCAAGGCACTGGGCTTTGTGGCAGGGTTCACGGGAGCAGCCATTGAAGCAGGCATTCAGGAGCAGGGCATTGCAACCGATTTTGTGCATCTGGACAGCGGTTTTTCCAGAATCAACGTCAAAATTAAGTCCGGCGAGGAAACCGAGCTGAACGGACAAGGCCCGAACATCTCAGAAGCAGCCGTTGCAGAATTATTTGAAAAGCTGAACCAGCTGCAAGACGGCGACATCCTGATTCTGGCAGGCAGCATTCCGAACACCATGCCGGCAGACAGCTATGAAAAGATTCTGGCACATCTTTCCGATAAGAAGATTAAGGTTGTCGTGGATGCTACGAAAGACCTGCTGCTGAAAGTGTTGCCGTATCATCCATTCCTGATTAAGCCAAACAATCACGAGTTGGGCGAGCTGTTTGGCGTGACACTCCACAGCATCGAAGAAATTGCAACCTATGCGAAGAAGTTGCAGGAAATGGGTGCACAGAATGTCTTGATTTCCATGGCAGGCGATGGAGCACTCTTGATTGACGAAACCGGAAAACAGCACGTTTGCGGCGTATGTAAGGGCACGGTGAAAAATTCCGTCGGTGCAGGCGATTCCATGGTTGCCGGATTTGTGGCAGGTTCGATGCACGGCGATTATGAAGCAGCCTTGAAACTGGGAACGGCTGCCGGCGGTGCAACTGCCTTTTCCGAAGGTTTGGCACAGCGAGCAGAAATTGAACGGCTGTTGCAGCAGCTGTAAAAATCAAAAACAGAGAAGAAAACGGCTCGACCGCCGTTGGCGAAGGCATTGCCATCCCGCACGCAAAGAATGCAGCCGTCAAAGCCCCCTCTCTGGCAGCGATGACCGTTCCAGACGGTGTGGACTATGAAGCACTGGACGATGAACCATCCAACCTGTTATTTATGATTGCAGCTCCGAGTGATGGCGGAGATGTGCATTTGGAAGTGCTCTCCCGTCTGATGGTCATTCTGATGGATGAAGATTTCCGTGCAAAGCTGCTGGCAGCCGAAAGCAAGGAAGCATTCTTGCAGGTTATTGACGAGATGGAACGGGAAAAATATCCGGATGAACCGCAAGAAGCCCCGAAAGCTGTACCGGAAGCAGACGGCAGAATCAAGGTGCTGGCAGTCACCGCTTGCCCGACCGGTATCGCCCATACTTACATGGCAGCGGAAGCCCTCGAAAAGGCAGGCAAGAAGCTGGGCATTTCGATTAAAGTAGAAACGAATGGTTCTGGCGGTGCAAAGAACATCCTCACCAAGGAAGAAATCGAACAGTGTGATGGTATCATTGTTGCAGCCGATAAGAACGTCGAAATGGCACGGTTTGACGGGAAAAAGGTCTGGAAGACCAAAGTTTCCGACGGCATCAAGATTCCGGAAGAACTGATTCAGAAGATTGAATCCGGAGATGTTCCGGTTTACCACCACGCAGGCGGAGCAGGCGAATCGCAGGATTCCAGCGACAACGAAAGCTTCGGCAGAAAGATGTATAAACACCTGATGAACGGCGTTTCCAATATGTTGCCGTTCACGATTGCCGGCGGTATTTTCATTGCAATTGCATTTTTGATTGATACGCTCGCCGGAGCACCGCAGGACAGCAATTTCGGTACGTATACCGCAGCAGCAGCTTTCTTCAAGACCATCGGCGGATATGCCTTTAACTTTATGGTGCCGATTCTGGTAGGCGATTCAAAACGGCATGGAAGCCATTGTAGACGGCTTTACGGGAGAAATTTTCGTAGACCCAGACGAAGAAACAAAGGCTCGGCTGCTCGAAAAACAGCAAAAAGATTTGGAACAAAAACGCCTGCTGCAAGAACTCAAGGGGAAAAAGAACATCACCAAAGACGGCACAGAGATTCAGATTTATGCCAACATCGGCGGCGTTGACCATATCGGTGCAGTGCTGATGAACGATGCTGGCGGAATCGGGCTGTTCCGGAGCGAGTTCCTGTATCTGGAAAACAGCGATTACCCGACCGAAGAACAGCAGTTCTTGGCATACAAGCGGGTGCTGGAAAGCATGGCTGGAAAAAAAGTCATCATCCGGACGCTGGACATCGGAGCAGATAAGCAGGTGGATTATTTCAATCTGAAAAAAGAGGATAACCCAGCGATGGGCTATCGGGCAATTCGGATTTGCCTGACCCGTCCGGACATCTTTAAGACGCAGCTGCGTGCCCTCTATCGGGCATCGGTTTACGGTAATCTGGGCATTATGTTCCCGATGATTACCAGCGTTTCTGAGGTGCAAAAGGTTCTGGAGATTTGCAAGACGGTTCGGGAAGAATTGCAGGCAGAGCAAATTCCATATGCCGAAAAGATAGAACTTGGTATTATGATTGAAACGCCAGCCGCTGCGATTATCAGCGACCAGCTTGCACCGCTGGTGGATTTTTTCAGCGTTGGAACGAACGACTTGACTCAGTACACCTTAGCGTGTGACCGGCAGAATCCAGATATTGAATCGTTCTGCGATACCCATCACGAAGCGATTTTACGCTTGATTGCATGGAGTGCGAAGAACGCTCACGAACACGGGGCATGGATTGGCATTTGCGGCGAACTGGCAGCAGATACGTCCTTGACCGAACGGTTCTTGCGGATGGGGATTGATGAACTTTCCGTTTCACCAACCTTTGTCTTAAAGGTACGGGATGCCGTGCGAAAGGTTGACTTGCACACAAAAGAAGATTAAGAATCAGCACCTTGCTAAAAGCCGATTTTAGCAGGGTGTTTTTTTATGTCAGAGGGTTATCCGGATACGAGCCGCAGGCAAAAGCGGTCGAGCTGGCTCAGCTCGGCGGAGAGGGATTGTTAAGGGGGACAAGCTGTCCCCCTTAACAGACGTATTGATGAGAGAAAAGAAAAATCGAAGAGCAGGAAGAAACTGCGGTTCGCCATTCTAAGAAACAAAAATAATTCCAGAAAACAGGAATCGGAGAGCGATTCATAGACAATTCGGACAACGCAGCCACCGGCGAACCGCACAGAGGCAAAAGAGCGGAGCGATTTTTGCCGGATGCGAAAGACCGTTTTCCCAAGAGCAGATTCTTCTTAGGAAAACCACTTGCATCCGGTTCGGCAAGGCTGGGGCACATCCCCAGCTTGCCTTGGGAATCGCAATTGCCCCTGAAACCTTGTCTTTCATTACAACCTTCTGATTTTGAAGGCAATTGCGATTCTTTCGATTCTCTCTTAGATTTTTGTTTCATTTCATTGTTCGGTTTTGTTATTTGCTTCGCAAATGTGGGCTGCTCGCCCACACCTCGCCAGCATTTTTGAAAAATTGCTGGATCAAAAAACTTTTCGTTTGCCTGCGGCTCGCTATTTTCCCCTCGTTGACAACTCCCCAAAAATCCGCTATAATAAGAAACGAATTTGATTCAGAAACCACAACAGAAAGGGCGAATCCCATGCAGTTTTTCAAAAAACATATGAAGCAACTCGGTACTATCGTCACGCTCTTGGCACTCTTTTTTGTCGTCTGGAAAATGGTGACGATGGACGTTGATTATGGAGCATTTGCAACCCCACGTGCCATGGTGATTTTGGTGCTGAGTATTCTTCTACAGGCACTGATTTTTTGTTACATGACCTTCCCATGGCTGCACTTGGTGCGGATTTTATCCGGAAAGAAAATTTCCGGCAAACAGGCATTGCCCGTTTATACAAAAGCCAACCTCATGAAATACATCCCCGGCAATGTCTTTCAGTATGTTGCCCGCAACAAACTTGCCAGTGAAGCCAACATCAGCCATGTGGATGTTGCTCTGGCAACTGTGCTGGATATTGGAATGAGTATGCTTGCCCCGTTTCTCATCTCGCTATTGTTGATGCGGCGGCAGATTTTCACCGTTCTGGCAGTCTATCAGAAAACTTTTTTGCTGGTTCTGCTCATCGGCATTGCGGCAGTCTGTTTGTTTCTTATATTGATTCGCTGGAAGTTTCGGGACAAGCTGCACGCTTACTTTGAAAAGTATCGCCGTCTTTTGCAGAAGAAAACACTCGGACAACTGGCACTGGCATTTCTGCTCTACTTGCTGCAAAGCGTTCTGTGTGTGTGCTTGTATGCCTTGCCATTGCTGGGCGTGGTGAGCGTTCCGGCAGAAAAAATCCCGCAGTTTTTAGGGGCATATCTGTTCTCTTGGATTGTGGGCTTTATTACGCCCGGCTCTCCGGGGGGAATCGGTGTCCGAGAAGCCGTGATGATGCTGATTTGCGGCACGTTTTTGGATACGCCGTCCATTGTCCTGTATGCGGTCATGATGCGGCTGGCATCCACTTGTGCGGATGTCGTTGCCTTTGGAATCGGGGCAGGCTATCAGCGAATCCAGCAGAAAAAGGCAAGGTGAACGAGCATGTATCGGATTTTCATTGTGGAAGATGATAGCACCATGGCAGCAGTGATGAAAAAGCAAATCGAATCCTGGGGGCATTCTGTCCACGTGGCAACGCAATTTTCCGATATTCTGTCAGAGTTTACCGCTTATGACCCGCATATGGTGCTGATGGATGTGATGCTGCCGTTTTTCAATGGCTATCACTGGTGCAGCGAGATTCGGAAAATCTCCAATGTTCCTGTGATGTTCATTTCCTCTGTTTCGGATAATATGAATATTGTCATGGCAATGAACATGGGCGGAGATGATTTCATTGCAAAGCCCGTGGATTTAACCGTCATGATGGCGAAAATACAAGCAATGCTCCGGAGAACGTACGATATGGGCGGAAAGATTCCGGTGCTGGAACATCAGGGGGCAGTTTTGAACCTGAACGATGCGGTTTTGACGTATCAGGGCAAGCAACTCGAACTGACGAAAAACGAGTTTCGGATTTTGCAGACGCTGTTAGAGCAGAAAGGCAAGATTGTCAGCCGGGAAACGCTGATGATGAAGCTGTGGCAGGTGGATTCCTACGTGGAGGAGAACACCTTGACTGTGAACGTGACCCGTCTGCGGAAAAAGCTGGAGCAAATCGGCTTGGGCGGATGGATTCGGACGAAAGTCGGCAGCGGATACTTGATTGAATAACACAAAAAATCGGAATGGACAAGCATACCATTCCGATTTTTTCCAATTTTTTTCAGTTTGAAAGGAGCATACAATATGCAGCACAAGAAACGGGCACGCATCCTGCTACAGTTTTTCTGGGAGCAGCGAATCATGGGATTGTTTTTGGTTTTGGCAGTGGCAATTTTTGCACTGGTCTTTTCCATGTATGATATAAAGTTAGAGGCGATTCTCTACGCATCGATGCTCTGCTTGACAGCAGGTTTGCTGTTTGAGGGGGTGCATCTGATATCTTATCTTCGCCGACATACAGAACAGCAGAAACGCTTGCAGGGACTGCCGTTTTTCTATTCGGAACTGCCGTCGCCTTGCACGCTTGCCGAGCAGGACTTGCAAGAGATGGTGCAGAAACTGGGGGAGCAATACACCGCCGTTATTACCGATTGGCAGCGACAGCAAAAAGAGAGTCTGGACTATTACAGTGCATGGGTGCACCAAATCAAAACGCCGATTTCCAGCATGAAAATGATTCTACAGCAGGAGGACACCGAGGAAAACCATCTGCTTTCGGCGGAGCTGTTCCGGATTGAACAGTATACCGAGATGGCATTGCAATATTTGCGGCTGGACAGCAAGACGAATGATTTTGTCTTTCAGCAGTACGATTTAGACAGCATCATCCGGCAAGCCATCCGAAAATATGCACCGCAGTTTATTCTGCGGAAAATCCGGCTCATCTACGAACCCGTTTCCATGACGATTTTGACGGATGAAAAATGGATGCTGTTTCTGCTGGAGCAGCTGCTCTCGAATGCCATCAAGTATACACCGCATGGCAGCGTGACCATCTCCGTGACACCGGAAAAAGTCTTGCAGGTTGCCGATACCGGCATTGGCATTGCACCGGAGGATTTGCCCCGCATTTTTGAAAAGGGTTTTACCGGATACAATGGCAGAGCCGACAAAAAGTCAACGGGTTTAGGGCTGTATTTGTGCCAGCAGGCAGCGAAAAAGATATCTGTTTCGCTTTCGGTCACGTCTGAGGTGGGGAAAGGGTCGGTCTTTTCCGTGCATCTCGATATTCCGCCTTTGCAAGTAGAATAAAACTTGATTCAGATAGAGCAGCGAAAGCGTTTTCGTTTATCCGGCAGGCAGTGAATCCGCTCGGCAAAGTTGGAACAAGTCCGTTTTTCCGCCTATCTTGACATTCCATCCTTGCAGGCAGAATGAAATCTTTACTCAGAGGGCAGCGAAAGCGTTTTCGTTCATCTGGCAGGCAGTGAATCCGCTCGGCAAAGTTGGAACAAGTCCGTTTTTCCGCCTATC
>ENA-OPCA01000795-OPCA01000795.1-human-gut-metagenome-genome-assembly--contig:-NODE-795-length-28344-cov-20.562869_pt1 | contig 28344 bp, 21 predicted proteins | sample MGYA00241076_ERZ501468 | MGnify/ENA primary metagenome ERZ501468 (study PRJEB25962, sample SAMEA2042633) | human gut metagenome | biome: human gut; feature: human-associated habitat; material: faeces... | reverse complement strand
GATGGAAGTGAATTTTTCTTTTGCTTTGCTGTCGGTGGGTACTTGTTTAATCCATTCGTTTTCGTGGTGGATATTGATGATAGCCACCATGCCACAGTCGAGGGTCCAGTTTAGGATTTTCTCTACGCGGTCCATCAGGTCAGGATGCACTTTGAAGTCGTCGGACAGCAGATTGCCCCAGCTGACCGGTATGCGCAGAGATGAGTAGCCCGCTTTGGCATATCCTTCAATGATTTCTTGTGTGATAATAGGGCTTCCCCATGCTTGTTCGTAATTGAGAATGTTGCTTGGGTCTATCCAGTCGCCCACGGCATCCAGCGTGTTGCCTAGGTTGATGCCCAGTCCCATTTCGTTAATCAGTTGGTGGGTTGTGAGATTCTCGCGTACAGTGTATTTTTCCGGTTCATCGCTTTGGATATAGGCCGCCTGCTCCACGTTGATTTCTTGTATATGCTCCTTTACGCTGACGGTGATGATGGCGTTGCGCACGTCGGGCGTAGTGTTGGGTTCTACGGTTATGTTATAGATTGCCTGTACGGGAGTGCTGCTTTCCGAGGTTACTTTGCACCATGCTTCCGAACTTTGGAAAGTGGCTGGTTCATTGGGGGTGATACCGAATTTCTTGCTACCACCCGTTTGTTCAAAATGGAAAGAAGTAGGCTCTACGATGATTTTCAGCTCCTTTTTATCGTCAGAGCAAGCTGTCATCAGAAATAGAACCAGGCTGGTTAATAAGGTTTTCTTGAAGATTTGTGTCATGGTATCGGTAAAATTTCGTTTTAATAATTTCGGTGTATTTATTTTTAGACGCTGATTCAATTGAATCAGCGTCTAAGAGTTTAAAAGAAGGTGTCACTTTGTGTAATCCTGTGCCAGAATTTAATTCAAATTATTGTATCTTGACAACTCGGAAATTATCAAAATACATTTCGATGTTGTATGGACCGTTTTCGCTGGGATTTGTCATCTGGAGTGCCAACTCGTCACCGTCACGTTTTTGGAACTCGCCCCAAGTGGTTTCGTCTACCAGTTCGGAGAGCGGAATGCTGCACTGCATCCATTGGCCTACTTCGGTTTTTCCGGTGAAGTCGCTCACCGGACGATAGTTCGTGTAGTTGTGAGCCTCATTCCCTTTGAGGTAGATGCGGAATACAGGACCTTCGCCATATTCCACTGCCACGAAGCATTCGAACTGCAAAGCCAGTTCGGAAGTCGGTGTATCGGTAGGCAGGAAGGCTGTGTCAATGCCCCATACGGCACCGTTCTGCAATTGGCCCCACCAGTAATTCCATGCTGAAAGTTCCCCTGATATGCTGTAGCATTTACCATCCGAGAAGAAAGGAGCTGCTGTACCGTCGGCAGTGACGGGTACAGCTTGCCCGCCCCAGGAGAACCAACCGATGTTGTCATAGTTCAATACTATATTCTCCAAAGGATAGAAGCCCGGAACTTCGGCAGTACCGCCCATTGTGGTAATGGCGAGTGAGCAAGTGCCTTGCGGTGCACGCGGCATGGTAAAGGTAAGCATATCGTTAGCTTCGCTTACGGTAACAGTAGAGAGATCTACCGAGCGATTGCCCATTGTGATGGAGGCGATATCCATAAAATTCTGTCCCAGTACGGTAACTGTGGTACCCGTGATAGGCATCATGGAGCTTACCTTGCTGATACTTGGTGGGAGGGCTGTGCGACGGAAGGGAGTAAATGCGGATGCGGTATAGCACTCCACTACCAGACTGCCTTCATCAATCAGGCCTGCGGGAGCATTGAATGATATTTCGTCAAAGTTCTTGTTTACCGTGTAGTCCGTTACTTCTACCGAAACAGGTGCATTGGTGATGTCGTCCACGGCAGTGGTGAAATAAACGCGCTGAATTTCGTAGAAGTTACCGCCCACGATGCGCAGAGGCGTGCCCGTCTCCACGGGGAAGGTTGTGGCTACACGGGTGATGTAGGGTGCGGGCGAGAGTACATGCATGGAGTACGTGGCAATGCCGTGCGAGGTCTCGATACGCAGTTCGCCTTTCAGTTCGGGGTTGGCACCCGTCAGTTGCAATTCGCCGGGGATAGTGAGGATGAGACTGGTGGAAGTGCCGTAGTTGCTATTGAACGAAACTTCTTGTTCGTTGATGAACACTTTCCGCACATCATTCAGATTTTCGCCGATGACTACAATCATGGTGCCCGGATTTACATCGGTGAACGTACTGTCGGCCTTCTCTGGGTCGACAAGACGGATGTGGTGGATTACGGGAACACCGCCGCCCTCGTCATCGTTGCAGGCGGTGAAAAGGTTGCATGCCAACAGGATGGTGAGCAACACAAAAGGAAAATGTATATATTTCATATTAAAGTCGTTATTTGAGATAATGAATGTATAACTTGGTTTATTCACTGAATTCGTATGCTACCGGTTCTTCGTTCAGTAGCGGATTCTGGATGACATCGCTTTCCGGATAAGGCATCAGGATGTTGCCGTGGTGGATTTCGATGTTCTCGCCCGGTTCCTGCCAATTTTCTATGCCTTCGAGGAAAGTGTCGCCTTCTTTCTTGCCGAAGTGGAGGTAACCGTCTTCGTCTTTCACGATGAGGTCTACTGTGTAGCCGCGGTGTTGGTTCTGGAAGTAATTCAGCATGTAGTCGGGTTTCCAGTGATACCACGATACCATGTCATACCAGTTACAATACTCCATCGAGAACTCTACGCGGCGTTCGCGAATGATGTCTTCGAAGGTTACGCGTTCCTTGCGGGGGATACGTGCACGGTCGCGCACCTGGTTCAATGCTTCCAGGCCGGGACCACCGGCCAGTTCTTCGCTGTTGCCCAGACAAGCTTCGGCATAGGTCAGGTAAACATCGGCAAGGCGTAGGATGTAGGTGTTGAGCGGAGAGTTCATGGACTGGATATAACCGTCGTTGTCGTCGTCCGGACCGCCCGGTACACCTTTTTTAATGCAAGAGGTGGCGCCGTCGTAAGTATAACCACCGTCGGCAATGCAGATGTATGAATAGTATGTACCCGGTGTGCAAAAGGTGGCGTTGCGGCGGATAGTGTCGCCCAACTCATATTGCTGGAGCATATCTATACTTGCCTGATAGCTGCTCCATACGTTTACACCGCCGGTCATCTTGCTGTTGCCGGCGAGGTCGGCAAGCAGAGTGTTGCATACGCCCCAATCACCCAGTGGCACCCACTGCATGGCAATGAGCGATTCGGGATTGTTGTTGTGCTTATACTTGAAGAGGTCTTCATAGTTTTCGTAAAGGCTGATGCCGCTGTTGTTTATCACGTCGGCGGCCAGTTCCTTGGCTTTCTCCAGGTCGGCGTTGTCGCGTGTGCCTCCTTTCCAGCCTGAGCGGGCGAGGTAGACTTTGGCAAGCATGCCTTTTGCACCCCATGCGTTGACACGTCCTTTGGCGGTTGCCACTTCAGGAAGATTCTCGACTGCATAAGTGAGGTCACGAATAACGAGTTCCAGCACATCTTCTTCGCGGTGGAGCGGTTGCATGGGATTGGCAACCACTTTGTCGTTGTCTTCGATGATGATAACCGGTCCCCAGAGGCGAACCATGTAGAAGTAGGCACAAGCACGCATCAGGCGGGCTTCGGCAATGGCTGTGCGCTTGGCACGTTCGCTTACGCTGTTGCTACATTTGGTCTGCACATCACTGATAACTGCATTGGCCATTGTAATGACCGAGTAGAAACCTGTCCATGCATTGGCAAGGTTTTCGCTCAGGGCTGTCACCTTGAAGTTGGTGAACTCGGGAGCTCCCCAGCGACTGAAGTTATCGTTGGCACGGTTACTGCCCAGCGGCACGATGGCGCGGGAGTTGAGGTCGAACCATGCACGGTTGTAAAGCGGTGCAGTGGCTTGTTCGAGTGCATCGTCGGAAGTGTAGTATGTCACATCTACGTAGTTTCCTTCGGGAGCACGTTCCAAAAATGAGTCGCTGCATGCCGTAAGCAGAAGGAGCGATGATATAAGGGTTAGAAATCTGTGTTTCATAACTATATTGAGATTTTAAATGATAAATGATTTGTCTGGCTCATTAGAAATTGAAGTTAAGGCCAAATGTATAGATACGTTGCGAAGGATAGCGCGCATCGTCCACACCACGTAGCAATACATTGTAGTTCAAAGCGCCTATTTCGGGATCGTAGCCTTTGTAGCCTGTGATGGTACAGAGGTTCTGGATGTTGACGTAGAGGCGCAGATGGTCTATCTGCAAACGGCGCAACCATTTCTGTGGGAAGGTGTACCCCAGCGAGATGTTTTTTATGCGGAGGTAGGAAGCGTCTTCAACAAAGCGGTCGGAGATACGGTTGTTGTCGTTGGCGCTACTGGTAGTGATGCGTTGTACTTTGGCTGCATCGGCGTTGGCCACGTAAACATTGGAAAGTACCTCGTCGCCCACTTCGGGGTCGTGCATGGCGATTTGGGCAATGCCGGTAGCTTCTTTCAGCAGGTTGCTGTTACGCATGGGATCGGTGAAGGTGCGGCGAATCAGGTTGATAGCCTTGTTGCCCACCGAGCCGTTCAGGAAGATGTTGAGGTCAAATCCTTTATAAGAAAGGTAGTTGTTGAAGCCGAACGTGAATTTGGGTGCCGGATTGCCGAGGAACGTGCGGTCTTTCTCATCAATTACACCGTTGTTGTCGCGGTCTTCATAGATGTAGTCACCTACCCAGATGCCCGATTTGCCGATGGTCTGGTCTTTCGGGATGGCTACTTGGATGCGGTTGCCCGTTTCGTCGAGCAGGAAGTTGCCGTCGGCACCTTTCTTGTAGAAATCTCCTTCTTCCTTGAACATACCGATTACTTTATAGCCGTAGAACTGCCCGACCGGTTCGCCCACCATGGTGTAGGTCAGTGTTTCCGAACCGTTGATTCCCGAAATAGCGGATGATTCGGAGTAGAGCTTCGTCACTTCGTTGTGGTTGATGGAGAAGGTGAGTCCTGAGGTCCAGGTGAAATCACGTGTCTGGATGTTGTGCGTGTTCAGGGTAAATTCTACACCTTTGTTGGTCATGGCACCGGCATTGACCCACGGTGCACGAATCAGACCGCTTACGTAGGTAGGAAGAGAAGCTTGCATCAGCAGATTGTCCGTTTTCTTGTAATAAGCATCGGCGATGAACTCTATGCGGTTGTTGAAGAGGGCGAGGTCGAGTCCTACATTGAAGGAGTTTGTTTCTTCCCACTTCAGTTCACGATTAGGATAGTTGCCTGCATAGAAACCAGTACCCCAGATGGAGGCTGCCGAAGCCATGGTGACGCCGTAGGCATAGGAACCCGCCCATTGGTTACCTACTACACCCCAACCCAGGCGGAGTTTCAGTGAGTTGATGGCTTCCACATCTTTGAGGAAAGCTTCGTTGTTGACTTTCCAAGCCAATGCTACCGAAGGGAACCAACCCCAACGACTTTCTTTGGCAAACGAAGACGAACCGTCGGCACGGAGCGTAGCGGTCAGCAAGTAGCGGTCGTCGTAGTTGTAGTTCAGACGGCCGAAGTATGATTCGATGGCGGATGAACCACGGGAACTGTTGGCTTTTGCTGTTGTGGCATCACCCGCATCCAGTTCGTGTACGGAGTTGAAGAGGAAGTTGGTACGGCTGCCGCTCAGCGACTCGTACTTGTTTTCTTGCGCTTCGTGTCCCAGCATGGCAGAGAGGCCGTGTTTGCCGAAGGTATTATTATAAGTAAAGTAAGTTTTCAATGTCCAGTTGCTTCCGTTGCCGGCTCCACGGCTTGCTGACGACTGCTGCTTGAAGTGCTCGTAGTCGTAGGAGGGGGTAAACTTATAGTCGTTGCTGTAATTGAAGTTGGCGGCATATTCCGTGCGGAATACGAGTCCTTTCCACAGCTTGATGTCGGCAAAGGCGTTGACATAGACTTGTGTGTTGCGACTATAGTTTTCATTTTGGATAAGGTCGGAGAGGGGGTTGGAGAAGTAAGTTCCATACATGTTCTCCGTCTGCATGCCGAAACTGCCGTCCGGGTTGCGGGCAGGCACTTCGGGGAGCTGGTTCAGGGCATTGTAGATGGCACCCGAACCGTCTACGTTGTTGGTCTGCTGTGTACGGGCTACGGAGGCGCGCAAGCCGGTGGTGAGCCACTTGTTGATGTCGTTGTCCATGTTGACGCGGAAAGAGAAACGCTCAAAGTCCGAACCGAATACAATACCGTCTTGCTGCATGTAGCCGCCGGAGAGCGAGTATTTCATGCTCTTCGAACCTCCGGAGATGTTTATCTGATGGTTGTGCATCGGGGCAGTGCGGAAGATTTCATTCTGCCAGTCGGTACCGCGGCTGAGGAGTGAGGGGTCTTTGAACTCTTCGCGTGCACCGAAGCCGATGGTGGCGGCGCGGAGGTTCTGGTAAACTGCATATTCGGGGAGTGTCAGTGTTTCCAGTTTCTTGGGAAGCTGTTGCAAGGCATAGTAACCTTCGTAGGAGACCTTCGTTTTGCCCTCTTCGCCCTGACGGGTGGTGATGAGTACTACACCGTTGGAGGCGCGGCTACCATAGATGGCTGTGGCCGATGCATCTTTCAATACTTCCATGGAAACGATGTCTGCAGGGTTGATGGAACTGAGCACGCTGCTGTTGCTGGTGTTGTTGCCTGAGATGGCTACACCGTCGATAACGTAGAGCGGTTCGTTGCCGTTCAAGGAGTTGATACCACGGATGCTGACCGAGATACCGCCACCCGGAGTTCCGGAATTCTGGGTCACCTGCACACCGGCGGCACGTCCTTGCAAAGCTTGGTCGAGCGAGGTGACTACGGACTTTTTCAGTTCGTCACCCGTCACGCTGACTACGGAACCGGTCAGGTCACTGCGTTTCATCGTACCGTATCCCACTACTACTACTTCGTCCAGCATCTCATTGTCTTCTTGCAGCAGTATGTCGATGCGGGTGGTGCGCTCTACTTTCACCTCTTTGGTGCGGTAGCCGATGTAAGAGACTATCAATGTTTGTCCCAGATTTGCCTGGATGGTGTAACGGCCGTCGATGTCGGTAATGCCGCCCGTATTGGTTTCTTTCACTTTGACGGTGGCTCCTACAAGTGGCTCACCGCCCGATTCTGATTTAACGATACCGGATACTGTTTTGGTTTGTCCATACGTGGAAACAATACCCAAACCTAGTAACACGATAACAAGCAATTGTCTCAATTTTGTCCATTCCCATTGAGAGCATACATTTGCGTGTAACTTCATAATACTTTAATTTAAGATTTAAAAATAACTGTTATTAAAAGCTACTGCAAATATGGAAAGTTATCATAATAGCATAGGTCTATCATGTCTCAAATAACATACCTTTATGTTTCAAGTTATCATTTTAGACTGCGGATGTAATCAGATGGTGATATTCCAAATTCATTCTTGAAGTTTACAGTGAACCTTTTTGGAGAACTGAATCCCACCTCATAGGCAATTTCTGCAATTTGTTTCTGGCTTTCCTTTAGAAGTTGCTTACTGCGCTTCAAACGGATAATCCGGATGAATTCTGCCGGACCTTTACCGGTGATACACATCAGCTTTTTGTAGAGATGGCTACGACTCAACCCCAATTCTGCTCCTAACATTTCCACAGAGAAGTCGGAATCACTCATGCGCTCTTCTACTATTTTGATAGCTTTTTCAATAAATTGTTCGTCTAGTGGAGTGATTGTTATTTCATTAGGTGTCACTTCTATTTTCTGACTGAATTTACGATGGCTTTTTTCTGTCCATTCAATAAATTTCCTGATGCGCAGCTTTAGTAATTTGAAGTCAAAAGGCTTTACGATATAGTCATCGGCTCCTTGCTCAAATCCTTCACTTTTGTATTCTTCTGCCATACGGGCTGTAAGCAATATAACGGGAATGTGGGACCATTGCATGTTTGTTTTGATTTGCCGACATAGCTCTGTTCCATTCATCACTGGCATCATGATGTCGCTTATTACAATATTGACACTGTTTTTTTCTAATATCTTCAATGCCTCTGCTCCATTGTAGGCAACCTGTATGGCGTATTCATCGGACAGGTATTCAGACATGAAACTACAGAAATCCTTGTTGTCGTCCACCAACAAGATGGTATACCGCAATTCTTCCGCATTTGGAACGGGAAGCTCATTCGGAGCTTTGTCATTGTTTAGCAGTTCCGGAAGTAATTCCTCCTTTTCACTGGCATATGTGACGATAGGCAATTTAACGGTAAATACGGAACCTTTAGGAAAATTGTCTGTAACGGAGATTGTTCCTTTGTGTAGATGTACATACTCGTTTGCAATATGCAGGCCGATTCCACTGCCGGTTTTTTCCGAAGTTTGTTGCACTTGATAAAAACGTTCGAAGATATGTTTCTTGTCTTTGTCTATGATACCTTGTCCGTTGTCTGCCACACAGATACATACATTGTCATCTTCGCGATAAAGATGTACATTGATTTCTCCTTTATCAGGAGTGTATTTGAAGGCATTGGACAACAAGTTGTTCATTACTTTTTTTATTTTAACCGGATCGAAGGACATGTTCAGGTTTTCTACTTCGCACATGAAACAGAAGTTGATGGTATGGTCAAGAGCATACTCTTGAAAAGTACTGCAAATCTCGCGGATAAAGTTGACAATATCTCCCGATTTGTAATGGGCTGTCTCGGCTCCTACATCCAGTTTCCGGAAATCAAGCAGAGAATTTATTGATGTAAGTAATAGCTGTGCATTTTTATTGATTGTATTTAGTTTTTTGCGTATTCCGTCATCCAGGGTTTCTGATAATAACATTTGTAACGGGCTAATGATAAGCGTCAGTGGTGTACGTAAGTCATGACTTATATTTGTAAAGAACTTTAGCTTCATCTCATTCAGGAGCAACTTTTGTTCTTGCTCCAGTTTTGCTCGTTGTTGCTCCAGTCTTATGTAGTGATGCTTTTTGAATCGGTATATTACATAGGATATCATACCAATGGCAAACAATATGTATAAGATGATAGCAACATTACTTAAATATATTGGAGATGAAACGGTTATATTCAACTCACTAGCTTCGTCATTCCATATACCGTCACTGTTACAAGCTTTAATCAATAGTTTGTAATTGCCAGGAGGAAGGGTGGTGAAAGCCACTTTGTTTTCGTTTGTATAGTACCATTGGGTATTTAATCCTTTCAGTTTATAGGCATATCTTATTTTATCAGCATTCAGCAAATCGCCTGCGGCAAATTCGATGGAGATTAAATAATCGTCATATCTGACAGACAATGATGGGGCTCTGCCAAGTACAGTTGTTAATAGTTTGCGCCCTTCATATATTGAGTCTACTTCTATATGTTGATTGCCAATGGTCAGATTTGTAAAATACACCTTTGCCAGCGGTCGGCTCTTTTCGGTCAGCTTGTTCGGATTTATAGATGTATAGCCACTGGTGCCTCCCAGCAGTAAATCTCCGCTGGACAATTTACAAGCGGAATGGGAGTTGAAATGATTTTCTGGCAATCCGTCTCTGGTAGAAAGATTCTTGAAAGAAAAGTCTAGTCCTTCCTGGGTGTCCGGGGTTACTTCCAATATAGACAATCCATTACTTGTTGCAAGCCACATGTTACCATGATTGTCTTGGGTTATACTGTTAATGAGATTGTCACACAATCCGTTGTTTACGTCGAACCAGTGTAGTGAATCATTTTTTAAGTCCCAGGCAGTCAATCCTTGTTTATGGGCTAACCACAATATATCTCTGTCGTCCTTGAATACAGTGGAAATGAAGAGTTGCTTGAATGGCTGTGTCTCTTTTCGATTGGCATAAATCATTTCGGGTTTTCTCGTCACGATGTCCATTACACAGAGTCCGTATGTAGTCCCGATATACATTTTGTCTCCATAGTCATAACAGATATTGAGTACATTGATATTATTCCCATCAGGCAGCAGATAACTTGTCGCAGTATTTGCGTCCGGATTAAAACAAACCAAAGTTCCCAGTACATAACCTATCCATAAGTTTCCATATCGGTCTTCCTTCATACTCCATACGCCACTGTATGGCAGTTGGCTGTTCTCTGGAGTAAAATGGCGAATACTGTTGTTCTCATAGCAGAACAATCCGTCTTGATAACTTCCTGCCCAAATCCGTCCTTTATGGTCTTCGAGAAGACTGATGATGGCTATGTCGGGGATGGATAGTTTGCGAATGGCAAATCCTTTTTGCTTTTCTTTTACATAAAGTCCGTTCCCGTCTGTTCCCAGCCAAATGTTTCCGGCCTTATCCTCTAAAATGGAGGCTATATCACCGCATTCTTTATGCTGGGTATCAATAAATTCATGGAAGCTTTCGTGATAATAAGAAACTCCTTTTTTGAAATTTCCTAACCAAATGACGCCTGAATCATCACGGTAGATTGTATTTATTCTGTTGGAAGCAAGGGATGTGGAAGACATAGGGGTATTCAGGAGGTTGACAAGGTTATCATTTACGTAGTCATAAATGAATACTCCTTTATGGTCCGTTCCTATCCAGACATGTCCGTTCGAGTCATCCAGTATGCTCCTTACCGCATTACTTTTTGTCTCTATTTTAGAATGGAGCTTGATTTGGTTCCATTCCGATTTTATGTTTTTCTTATAGAATATTTGTTCATCGGTATATGAATATAGCCAGATGCCTCCATGATAATCAGTGTATATGTGCTTTTCGATAATAGAGTTGGAGGGTAAGCTGATGTTATCTACCCGTTTACATTTCTTTGCGTTGTTCTCTAGTTTCAATAAGGTCGAATTCCAAAGAAGATATAGGTTTTCACCATCATCGCTGATACTCAGTTCCGGAGTTTCTTCTGGAAAGTTTTCTATTTTGAATGTTTTAAGGGTTTTATGAGAAAAATTGAAGTAAAAAGCATTTTGGCCTTGCAGTACCCATAAATTGTGTCTTTTGTCAACATGTACTTTGTAGGTACCATTTATCTGGATGCCTATTTTAAGGAGGTATGAGGGAATATCGGTAATGAAGTTGTCTTTGTCTCGGTCGTATATACAATATCTTGCCTCGCTTCCAATCCACAAATTGCCCAAACCGTCTTCCTGTAAGTTCCAGATGTCGTTAGACAATAAAGAATGGATGTCTTTTTCTTTGGGTTGATACACTTTAAAGCTATATCCGTCGTATCGGTTCAATCCATTGGCGGTCCCTATCCATAAAAAGCCTTCACAGTCTTTCAATATGGTTTTTACGTTATTGTTTGAAAGCCCGTTTTCTACTTTCAGATGGCGAAATACATACGGAGTTTGTCCTGCTAACGGCAGATAAGCCAGTAACAGAATAATGAGGGGGAACACTAATTTGTGTAAATAGTTTGTAAAAGACATACTATATAATCTGAAATTGAATTCTCAAAGATAGCAATATCTTATTTAAATAAACGTAAATATGTTGCATTAATAGGTCTGTAATGTTGCATCGCGGTCGTATAAGTCTTAAACATGCCATCCGTTTGTTGTCTTGCGTGTCTTGAAGTGTTTTTCTCATTTATTATTCAACATTTATTTCATACCTTTGCAGGGAAGGACTGGTTCCTGCCAATATGATTAACCTTCTAATACTTTATCGAAAATGAACAGATTCATCATTTTATTTTTATTCTCTTTGGGAATATTGTCAACATGTGTATTTGCCGTAGAGGTGATTCCACTGAATGAAGGATGGAATTTCCACCGGGGTTTTCAGGCACCTGCTTCGGAAATAGTGAAGGTTACTTTGCCTCACACTTGGAATGCGGGCGATGGCATGTTTGGCAATGCCGATTATTATAGGGGATTATGCAATTACAGTCGTAAGTTGTCTGTTCCTGCCCATTATCGGGGCAAACGTTTTTTCTTGAAAGTGATGGCTGCACAGACGGTTGCCGACATTTTTATCGACCATCATTTTGTGATGCAACATAAGGGTGGTTATACGGCATTTGTGGCAGAATTGACTGATTTCCTGGTCCCGGGAACAGAAAGTGTATTGGAAATTCGTGTCAGCAATGCTCAGACTATGGATGTCGCTCCCATTTGCGGCGACTTCAATATGTTTGGTGGGTTGTATCGGGGGGTGGAACTGCTGGTGACGGAGGATGTCTGCATAGAACCTGCTTATTATGCCTCTTCAGGTGTATTCTTCACTCAGTCCGATGTATCGGAGAAAAAGGCCCATTTGAAAATTGAAGCACTGCTTTCGGCAAGGGAAACTACTGTGACCGGTTGCGAGGTGGAGTTTCGACTATATGACAAGGAAAAGTTGCTTTGCCGTGTTGCCAGTGCAGAGGTGGGTGAGGATAAAAAGGTGATGATGGACATAGTGCTTGAAAGGCCTCATTTGTGGGATGGAGTGAAGAATCCCTATTTATATAAAGGAGTGGTGATATTGCGTAAGGATGGAAAAGAGATAGACCGCCGCGAAGAAGAGATAGGTTTCCGCTACTTTCATGCCGATGCGGAGAAAGGTTTCTTCCTGAATGGAAAGCCTTATCGCTTGAATGGCGTGAACCGGCATCAGGATAGGGCAGAACGCGCTTCGGCATTTTATCCGCAAGACCATGATGAAGATTTGGACTTGATGCAGGAAATGGGATGCAATGCCGTGCGTCTTTGTCACTATCCGCAAGCCAAATACATGCATCAACAGATGGACAAGCGGGGACTGGTGGCATGGGCTGAGATTCCTTTTGTCAATGTTTATGTGAATAATCCTGCTTATGATGAAAACTTGCGCCTGCAATTGAAGGAACTGATTTTACAGAACTACAATCACCCCTGCATTTTGTTCTGGGGGCTGTTCAATGAGATAAATTCCGGTTGGCTGGACCGTCCTTCGCGTATGGCGGCAGAGCTTCATGCTTTGGCCCGTCAGTTGGACCCGAGCCGTCCCACTATGGGAGCCAGTAATCAGGATGACGACTTCAACGGATTCACCGACCTGATTGCTTTCAACAAGTATTTCGGCTGGTATGGCGACAACATGGATGACATGGGGCGCTGGATAGACCGCGAGCATGCAGCACATCCGGAGCGGAAGATGGGCATCAGCGAGTATGGTGCCGGGGCATGCGTATTCCAGCAGGAGGACTCGCTGAGGCATCCGGAACCGTGGGGGCAATGGCATCCCGAAAACTGGCAGACTTATTATCATGTGGAGAATTGGAAACAGCTTCAGGAACGCGAATTCTTGTGGTGCAACTTCATCTGGTGCATGTTCGACTTTTCGGCGGCAGGCCGTAGGGAGGGATCCATTATGGGACGCAACGATAAGGGGCTGGTGACTTACGACCGGAAAATAAAGAAAGATGCCTTTTACTTTTATAAGGCAAACTGGAATCAAGAAGATAAGTTTGTATATATCGCAGGAAAACGATTGGTAAACAGAACCCGCAAAACCGTTGATGTGCAAGTATTCAGCAATAGCGGAGCTGCCAAATTGTATATCAATGGCAAAGCATATGGGACTGCAAAACCTGATTCCGTAAATGTACTGGAATGGAAAGGCATTGTATTGGATACCGGTGAAAATAGAATTGAAGTCAGGAACAAATATGGAGCGGATTGTTGTGTATGGATATGTCCTTTTTAATTTTCATCAGGCGCGGAATGTATAGGAGAGCCACGGGGAATAATGAACCGTGAAATGCTGTACAGTCTGCGCCTGATAGCTTTAATATGTGATTTTCTGTAAATCCGTATTCGGTCCGTGGACTACCAGTTTCCCGTCTGGTTGGATGTCTATGAGGTCGATGAATACCATTCGTTCGTCACCGGTGGTTTCGGTGCGTCCATGGTAGACACAGTAGAGCCGATTGTGAATGTCGATGAGCATACAATGCCCGGTTCCGGTCACGATGCCGCCTTGCTCTGTGTTCTTTTGCAGCACCGGATTGTTGGCAGCCTTTGTGAATGGGCCTAAAGGACTTTGGGAGGTTGCATAGCCCACCGCATAATTCTTTCCTCCGAAGAAGTTTGCAGAGTAAAGCATGTAATAGAGATTCCCGTGTTTCACCATATACGAACCTTCTGTCCAGCGTCTGTTGACCTCATGTGTAGTCACCGAACGGTTCTCCCATTTCGCTTGAGGGTCGTCCATCGTTTTGGGCGGGCAAAGCAATGCTACCGGCTCTCCGATGACACCGGAGAAATCCGGTTTCAGCTCCACGCCGTAAATCCAGCTCTCCTCAATCTCGTCAAACCAGCCCTTTGTTTTGGCCCATGCTGAGACTTCGCTCTCGACGGCATGTTTGTAGCAGCAGCGGGAGTAGTAGAGGTAGGTCTTTCCGGATGCATCGTCAAAGAGTATGTTTGCGTCGATGATAGGATAGCCGGGGTCGAATACCGGGCGGTCGGACAAATCTTTGAAAGGCCCGGTGGGTTTATCGGCTACGGCTACGCCGATACGGAAGTTCTCTTGCTCTTGAGTGGGGTTTTCCTTCCAGTTGGCGCTGAACCATAAGTAGTATTTGCCGTCGCGCTCATACACTTCGGGCGCCCAGAAACAGTCGGTGGCCCATGAGTCGGATGTGCCGCCTTGATAGACGGGACCCTCATCTTTCCATGTCACCAGGTCATCGGAGGAATATACTTTGAAGCCGTTCTGTACTCCCCCCGTCCCGTACATATAGAATTTCCCGTCGGAAGCTTTCAGGAGGAACGGGTCTCCGAAGGCCATGGGAAGTGGGTTCTGATATACTACTTTCTTCTTATCTCCGCATGATGCTGACAGCAGAGCCAATAAGACCAGTGCCAATGTGAAAAGGGTGTGCTTCATCTTGTTAGAATTTAAATGTTGAAGTAACGAAAAGTGTTTGTATCTGCAAAGTAAACACAATATAGGGAAAGCTGCAAGGAAATTAGATAGAATGCAAGCTTTTCATTATATTTGATGAAGTTTGATATAGAATTTATGATTATCAAACCTTTAAGAAGAACTCACGTGAGAATTGGCAATGGATAAGAAAAAATACGATTGTCTGGCTGAGCCATATTCATCACGCTTTTCAAATAACTCTTTTATTATCTGACTACAAAAGTACAAATTATTTTTCAAATAGAAGCCTCTAAAGACAGAAATCTATTCGTGTCAGATAAAGAAAATGACATAACAATTTCGTAGCCGAGTTCACCAAACCACAGGCAAAGGTAACTCGTGTTCTTTTCGTCCAAGCAAGGTCAAGCCCTACGGGTGTCGTGGAAAAATCATCCTCGCCCCGTGGGGCTTTCTGTATTTTTCCACACAACCTTGCCTGACGAGAACACGACCTTTTAGAGCCTGTAGTTTGGGAACTCCGGCCCCGAATAGCCGGACTAACAAGAAATATATAATGTTATGTCAAAAGCTAAAAGGTACACACTTGAAACACTCCTACCTCTGAATGTTTCATATGACAGTGATCACGGATTGACGCAGGAAGATGTCGATATGGTCAATTCTCTTGTAGAGGTAATTGAAAGCACTCGTTCAAAGCATACTCCAAAGATTGGAGATAGAGTTGTCTATACGCAGAAAGGTGGAGAGTATCATCCTCATGGTTTGATAGAGAAAAAACATGAGGACAAATTCTATGTCTGCCTCGACCCGTTTATTCCGTTTGTATGGGAAAGCGACACTGCTATCAAAGTGGATGTCAGCGGTGGCCCGTTCTATCACGCTGATGCCGATAAGTTCAAGTTTGTAGGCTGGGCTGAAGCTGACTTCAAGGAATGGGGACACTGTGGTGCAACAGCAAACGGAACTGTCAGATTCAAGGCTAAAGTTCCTCTATGGGCTTATTCTGAGCCAGATCCCTTATACGGAGATTTCACAACCAAGGACTGGAAGAAAATCACTTTGCGTAAGCGTAAAGAGGGTAATCTGTACGACTCGATGCAGATTGCATTCCGTGATGAGGATGAATTGCAGGAGTATATCAAAGACCATAACGGAACGATATTCACCTGTTCCGACCCTACCTTGTTCGTTCTATGGTGCTACAAGCGTCAGTTCGAGTTCCTCACACTTGACGAATGGAACAAGGTAGATGCCGAAGCCGTAGAGCGTAGGTTGTCATACCGACCTGAACAGGTCAAGATAGTTAAGGATAGCGAGAAGCATATCTCTACATTCTATCGCATTAAACCGGAATAAGAAAATACTAACCTTTAACACTAATCATTATGCAGACAACATCAGCAACATCAACAGGTCATACCGACCTGCTATCAGGTATCTTGAAGGTACAAGTGAGAAACGAGGAGAAGATTACGGAACAAGACCGTATCTATTGCCAGAATCAGCAGGACGAGCTTTACAAGACGCTCGACCAGATTGCCTGGTGGTACAACATCTTCAAGAGAGAAGCCGAAAAATATGAGGGTAAAATCAAACTCAAGCACGAGGCGAACGGTAAGATTACCACAAGCAGCTATGACCTCCACTATCGGTACAATAACGATGAGAAGGATTATACCCATCACGAGTTTACTCCTTTCAAGAACATCAATGAGTTGGTGGATAGCCGTCACAGTGCTATCAGAAATTTCATCAGTCGCATCATCGGCTATTTCAACAACACCTACAGCGTCTCTGTTGAAGCTCCAAAGATTGAGGAGAAGACTCTGCCGATAGACTTCCGACCTGTATATAACACCTATGTAGATGTGGTCATCGAACATCTCGGAGGAAAGAGTTTCCGAGATACTGCCGAGGAAGAACTTATTAAGCGATTCCTTGAAACGGTCAGACCTTCTTGCTGGAGCAAGGTAAAGCCAGAACTTAAGAAGGACAAAATCATCTTCCCCGACATTGTTACTTGGGATTCGATTCACTATCAGTATTACAAGGAATATGACTTCGAATATGACTCTGACCGTAAGGTTAGCCAGTTCTGCGAAGGCATTGCTTTCGGTGCAGATGATGTACTCTGTGGCAGTATCGAGATGATTATGGGGCTTGACACCCGTAATGTAGATATTTCCCGTTGGTATGACCTGACCACCACCAATGCCTCGAACATGAAGTTCTATGCCAATGGTCGTATTGATGTCAAGTTCAAGGACAGTGCAACGGCCGAGAGTTGTTTCAAGCGACTGCGACTAAATGAGATCAAACTAAGAGACGAGAATTGATGACCACACGATATGTATGACACTCCGTAGGTACTGCCTGCGGGGTGTCTTTCGTTTTTATCCACTTCAATCATTACAGCCATGTATGCCATCATACCACAACAGATACCGCAAGGCAAGCGTGCAGAGATCAATGAGAAGATTCTCTTTGCCATCAACTCCGGTAAGGATATGATTCCTGCGGAGAGTATATACAACTGCTATACAGGTATCGGAGGACTGCACAACCTCAAGCAGTCGGACTTCGCCAGCTACCACGAGTATGCCGAGGCAAAGAAGGAGTTCGAGATGGGACAGTTCTTTACACCGCACGAGGTATGTCGGGATATGGTAGATGTACTCTCTCCCACATCATCGGAGATGATTCTCGATATGTGTTGCGGTATGGGTAACTTTTTCAACCATCTGCCGAACCAACACAACGCCTACGGCTTTGACATAGACAGCAAGGCTGTGGCAGTGGCCAGGTATCTATATCCCGATGCACATATCGACAAGTGCGACATACAGCAGTACCACTCCGAGCAACGCTTCGATGCCATCATCGGTAATCCTCCTTTCAATCTGAAGTTTGACTTCCGACTATCACAGGAGTATTACATTGACAAAGCCTATCATCTGCTCAATCCCGCAGGATTCCTGATGATTATCGTTCCTGCCTCCTTTATGCAGAATGAGTTCTGGGAGAAGAGCCGTGTAGGAAGAGTGAACGAAGACTTCTCCTTCATCGGACAGACAAGGTTAGCACCTCACGCCTTCACATCGGTAGGTGTAGATAACTTCAACACCAAGATAATGGTCTTCCTGCGTCGCTCACAGCATATAGAGATGAATCCCTACAATGCCGAGGAGTTCGTCTCTATGGCAGAACTCAAGGAGAGAGTAAAGAAAGCCCGTGAGATGAAGCACCGTCTGCGTCTTGACCTTATGCGTGAGACCAACCGCATAGACAAGGAGGAGTTGGAGCACTTCGAGTACAAGCTCGCCAAGTATATGTATGAGTTGAAGGCTCACGAGAAACTCAACAAGCATATCGACAAGGCTGTGGCTCTTGTTACCAAGTTCCGTAACCAGAAGCCTCCTGAGAATGCCACCAACGAGCAGATGAAGGAGTGGGAACGCAAGAAACTGACCACTGCCAAAGTGCTGGCCACCATACGCAAGTATATCACCTCGCAGAATGTCGTGCCACGCAAGGAGGTGGCATTGGTAAAGACCTCCTATGGTTTCAAACTCAAGCAGTATGCACCACGACTACTCGACAAGGTGGAGCATAAAGCGGCAAGCATCAATGACCTCATATTGGATAGCAGTACTCTGCCTATGCCGGAGATAGCAACCGAAGAGAATCTGCGACAGATACGCATCGCCAAGAGGCTTATCCGCCGTAAGCGTTGGCTCTATGATATACAGAACCAACCCTTCTCCGATATGGAAACGGATGATGCCCATGCCGAGTATCTCGATAATGCCACCTTCATAAACAAGGATGGCGAGGTATGCGAGTTTACACAGTTGCAGAAGCACGACCTGAACCTTGTACTTCAAAAACGATACGCTCTTCTCAACTGGCAGCAAGGCTCAGGCAAGACCGCAGCGGTATATCACAGAGCCAAATATCTGCTCAAATATGGCAAGGTACGCAATGTGGTGATACTTGCCCCTGCCATTGCCACCAATATGACCTGGACTCCGTTCCTCGCCATCAACAAGGAGCGATACAGAGTGATACGCACATACAAGGATCTCGAAGATGTGCCGAGAGGTATCTTTCTGCTGCTATCTACCTCTATGGTCGGCAAGCTCAAACGCGACCTTATGCGATTTGTGAAACTGTCATCGAGGAAACTATGCCTTGTATTCGATGAGTCGGATGAGATTACCAACCCATCATCGCAACGCACAAAACATATCCTGGCTGTGTTCCGCAGACTCAAGTACAAGATTCTCGATACGGGAACAACTACCCGTAACAATATTGCAGAACTATACAGTCAGTTTGAATTGCTCTATAACAACTCGGTCAATATGACCTGCTGGTGCGATAGCATCTACCACGAGAATCGGGATAAGGAGATAGAGTGTGAAAGAAATCTCCATTGTGGAGAGCCATTCCCAGCTTTCAGAGGTCATGTGCTGTTTCGTGCCTGCCACTGTCCTGGTAAGGCAACGGTATTCGGCATAGAGAAGCAGAATCAGGATGTCTATAACAAGGATGAACTCTTCGACCTCATAGGAAAGACCATCATCACCCGTAAGTTCCGAGACTTTGCAGGCGAGAAATACAAGATACGGACACACACCGTAAGCCCGTCAGAGGGTGAACACGAGGTCTATCGTGTTATCATCGAGGAGTTCTGCCGTATATGCGAACTCTACTACAACAGCACGGGTGACACGAAGAAGGATGCAGGACTGAGACTTATGCGACAGATAAAGCTGCTTATCAAGGCTTGCTCCGTTCCACACCTCATATCGGGATACTACGGCGATGACTATCCGAGCAAGACACGATACATAGAATCATTGATACGCAAGATACCTGGCAAGGTAGCCATCGGCTGTACCACCCTTGCCGCCTTTGACCTCTATGAGAGTTATATCCGTGAACGCTTTCCCGACAGACCGATATATGTCGTAAAGGGAGATGTGGCATTCAAGAAGCGTCAAAGCATCGTGACGGAGTTCGACTCCACCATCAACGGCATACTGATATGCACTCAGCAGAGTCTGAGTAGTTCGGTAAACATACCCACCTGCAACGATGTGATACTGGAGTCACTGCAATGGAACATACCCAAGATGGAGCAGTTCTACTTCCGCTTCATACGCCTCGACTCCAAGGAGATGAAGGATGTGCATTATGTCACCTACGAGGACTCCGTTGAGCAGAACCTGATGGCATTGGTACTCACCAAAGAGCGTCTCAACGAGTTCATCAAGACGGGCGAAGTGAAGGAGCAGTCGGAAATCTTCGAGGAGTTCGATATCACAATGTCCGTAATAGACAGTCTGCTGATACGCTCTACGGACAGCGAGGGTAAGATACATATCAGCTGGGGAAGCCAGCGAGTAACTAGTTAAACAGAAAGTCTATGGAAAATATGGATTTGAACAATGCCGAGGTTGCCGTAACCACACAGCATATCCTGGACGGGAAAGAGTACAAGGACTACTGGATGCAGATGTCCGACTATAGCGATATGGGAGAATTTCTCTGTGCCTGCTCCGACCTCTTTCCCGAAGAAGAGGATCCAGAGTACAGATATGCCAAATGGGAGAACATCCCCGACAGACTGATAAATCGTGAGTGGATATGTCCCAACTTCTTCGAGATACGCGATGCCATGGAAAGGCTCGATGAGAACGAAAGGGAGTATTTCGTCACTTGGAGCGAACACTTCGGATATGACATCACCACCGATGATCCGCATATGATGGTATCGCACTATCAGGATATATACGGTAACACCATACAGGAGACCGAAGAGGAACTTGCCGACATCGCCGATGATGCTTTGGTATATACGGGCATATCGGGTAACTTCTGCGATATGCTTCCTCTTCAGTACGAGATATTCGATGATAACTATAACTAAAAATAAAGGATATATGGAAATCAGTTTCAAAGGACCGGTAATGCCGATTGACCCATACTCGCAGTTGGCATTTGTGGAGATACTAAACATCATACTCATTGCAAAGCACATTATGGATGTGAACAGGTATCTCATAGCAAGGAATGTAAACCCTCAGTTCGGTTCACTGTCGGGATATTTCCGATGGTCGTTTGCCGATGAGAGGTTCACGCTGTGGCAACGCACGGACTACAATTCCGATATGTGCTTCTCACACCGCATATTGGATATGCCGTTCTGTATGCTTGCAGCAAAGGATAAAGAGAACGATGAGAGAGTATTCAACTAATCATCAAAGAATATGGAAACGACAATCAAGATATCCAACAGAGAGATAGCGATACGAGCCTTCGACCATCTGAGGCACGAGCATAAGACCGACTCGGCACTGCGACTGGCTCACCACCTGCTGCACTATGACCGAATATCGCTCGGCATAGGCGAGGTGGATTGGGAGATAGATATGGCTATCCAAAAGTTCGGTGGCAATTCACGAACGGGATACCGATATACGGCACATTTCAGTTTCAAGGGTGAAACGGAGATTGAGAAAGAGAAATATGAAGCGATATTCAACGGTAATGAGTAACCGAAGGGCGGCCACAAGGTCGCTCTTCGCATTTATAGACATATGTACGGGAAACCGAATCCTGCCGTACACAGGTAAAGACAAATGAACGAAGCAAAGAAAACACTCACAATGGAGTTCATAGAAAGCATAATGGACGAGAACTACACCCTCGTATGGGTGGACTATCGGGAAAGTTTTGATGAGAACCGAGACTTATTACAGAAATGCCTTGAAAAACAAGGTTGCGAGGATCTGTGGTCAAAGGTCGAGGAATGGTATGAGGATGCCGAGGAACAGGCGACACAGGAGATTATCAAGGGGCTGAAGAGCCACTGCATCGACTTCCACGACTTTGAGGAGGACGAGGTTGAAGCCTTCTTCGAGGAACACGATGATGAGATAAGGGACGAGATACGCGAGCGTGACGACTCCACAACAGTAAACGACCTTATCAAGAATACAAGAGATATTCCTGTACGGGTGGAGATGCTATCCAACTTTGACTGCATCAACTCCTGCTGGCTGGAGTCGCAAGGTGGTTTCCGATACAAGGAGAGTTACTTCGGGGATATGATAGATACACTCCGTCTCAACCCAGCAAAGGTGAAGAAAGCATTGACAGAGAAAGGCTATACGGTATATGGCAGGTTCCCCAACAGAAAGTATCGAGACGGTAAGGAGCAAGTATCCTACGAGGACTTCTGCCAGGAACTGGAAAACTCCTGCTGCGGAGCCAACCTGCTTACCTACATAGGTCTTGTAAACCTCCGCGACCTCTACGATGCCGACTTCAAAATAAAGGAGGTTATTATCCCCAAAGGCAACACCTGTGGGCTGTTCAGCTCGATGTATGGCGGGGGCAGTCTGATAGAGATGGAACTTAAGAGCGATGTCAGAATCCGATTGGATAAGGCACGCAAGGACGGTTACGGCTTCCGCCTGCGACTTGACAATGAACGCTCCGAGTATGACTGCTCCATCAAGCATGTCTATGGCGTATGCGACTCCTTCTTTGGCAAGCAGGTAAGCATCGTTCCGGCAAGCTAATCAGTATTAACCATAAAAATATCAATGTATGAAGAAGATTGAAGTAAAGGTAAGATACCTCTTTGAGGGTACTTACATCGTAGCGGCAGATGACCGCAATGAAGCACGCACAATGGTAACAAGAGATTGCGGATTGGTATTGGGTGGAAACATCCACACCACACTCAATGATGACGAGGTGGATTGGAAGTTCGATGTGCACCCCGATATGCAGATTCTATCCTACACGGAGTTGGAGAAGAAACAAAAGCCGAAGCGTCTGAAGATGGACTTCTCCGACAGGATAGAGACACTCCGTAAGGACATCATTGATGCCATACGGCAGTTGCTCTACTCGAATGGGCTGACAGAGATAACCTTCCCCGAAGAGCAGTATGATCCTGTCTGGGTGATATGGTTCAATTGGGACGGAGACCCATACGAGTGCAAAGTAATGGGTGTCAAGGTAACGGACAATAGCATGACGGTAATTGCTCACGACAAAATTGGCAACAATGAGGTGACTTGTTCCACACCCTTTGAACTCGGAGCAAAGAACATCGACTGGCTATACGAGATATATGATGCTGTATGGCAGCAGTTGGAAGAGAACAGAGATAATAACGCTTAATGATTACGACTATGAGATTAGACCCTGTAAATGCAGTATCGAGCTTCCACTACTATATGTGGAACGCTTGGGGCGAGGAAGAGTGCAAAATCACCTTCGGAGGAGCTTATAAGCACTTCTGGGAGAAATGGAACTCCCTTGCAAGTAAATCAATACTCGGAGCGGCAGAACGATTCTATGCCGAACTCTCGGACAACAATCGTGAACTGCTTGTCAATCGTGCTGTGGCACTCTATGACGGCAAGGCCACAAGAGAGGAGCCACACGATGAAGATTTATATGTTTGTGATGCTTGCGGTTCAAGAAAAATTGAGATTCAGGTTTGGGTAAATGCCAATACCAATGAGTATCTAAGTGATGTAGATGATGACGATACGGACTGCAAATGGTGCGCGGACTGTGAACAGAGTCAGAATTTCTGCACATTGAGCGACTACAAGCAGCGTATGGAAGACTGGTGGAAAGACCTTGACTTTATAACATTGGAAAGCATAACTGGCTTGCACGAGGCTAACTACTCATCGGAAGATGGCTCACAATCCTTTGTGGATGCCTGTAACGATTGGTGGAATGCTCAGGACTATGATACCCAACGAGAACTCTATTTCAAATCACAATCTTAATACTTACTGCTATGGCTGAGAATGAAATCATCGAAAGAATATGTTGCGCGTGTAACTGCGACGAGGCGACTGCAAAGGAGTATCTGAATGATGAGATACGCCACCTCAGAGAGCTGCAAGAGGTAAACGACCTGCAAGAGAGTGACATTGAACTCTCTTGCAGCGGCCTCGGAATCGAGTCCGAGTGTATGGAGTATTTCACAATGGTATTAACCTACTAACATTTACTACTATGGATTACTTTAAGAATATACATTCACTGGCAGAACTCAAGAAGGAGTACCGCCGATTGGCATTGGAGAACCACCCCGATAAAGGCGGCAGCACTGAAGTGATGCAACAGATCAATGTGGAGTTTGAACGGCTCCATGAGATATGGAAGAACGATACCACCGTATCGGCAAATGCTTCAGGCTACGAAAACGACTATGCAGGAGCATCGGCGAAGGAGTATGCCGACTTCGTATATAACGAGTATCGTTGGAAAGGTCGCAACTATCAAGGACAGCACACTCCTGAGATTGTAGAGTTGGTGCGTAACTGGATGAAGGAGACCTATCCTAAGTATAAGTTCTCCGTATCAAGGCATCACTACAACTCTATCCATATCTACCTTGTCAAAGCCGACTTCGAGGCATTCAAAAAGGATAAGGGCGTTGTGTTCCACCACGATGTGAACCATTATAACATTGATGGAGACCAAACGCTCACCGACAGAGCCAAGGAGGTTATGAAGAATGTCTGCGACTTTGTGATGTCATACAACTTTGATGACAGCGATCCGATGACCGACTACTTCTGCACGAACTTCTACCTTACATTGGGAATTGGAACCTACAAGAAACCATACAAGGTAGAACTGCCAAAATTAGATTGTAAGGGCAAGAAACCCGATGTCTTCAAGCACCCCGAAGGTGCTGCACACAAGGCAATACGCCAGGCATTAGGCGGTGCATACTTCAGTTTCCACAATAGCCAGCGACTACAAGGCAAAATGGTGCTCGGTGAAGATTCATACGGGCATAGCGGCGACAAATACTTTTGGCCATTATCCTATTCAAGTGCTAAGACCGCTCAGAAGCGAATAGATAAATTGGAGAAAGCCGGCATCCGTTGCAAACTCACAGGCTACAATGGTGGCTGCATCGAGTTTCTCGGCTACACTCCCGAAACCGAAGCCCTACTTGAAAAGGAGCGTCATGAGGTAATCATTGCACATCAGGCTTGGCAGGCTAGGCAAATTTAGACTGTGTGTTCATTTCATCCCAAATAGGCTGCGTCTTTAATTCTCTCTCTATAAAGAATGCAGCCTTTATTGTTTTTAATCAAGTGTAAATCCATTTATTATTGTTCAGCCAACAGTTTATCCAAATAGTCCCCTTCCAAACATGAATCGTCATCTCCCCAGACCTGAATCTCTTCTAACAATTGTAGGCTACGTCCATACTTTGTGGGGTTAAAGCTCAATTTATTTGCATGGCTACGCGAAGCCAGAATATCGGCAAGAATATTATCATTACTCCATTTTACCATTCTTTTTACTGTACAGAAACCATCACGACAAACAAATTCACTGGAAAAGATTGGGATCCTGTTATGCAACACAACAAACTGATATTCACCGTCAAGAATCGGATAAAATCCCAATACACTCATATATCCCTCTTCAGATGCATAGTTACTCCATGCTATCCAATTCAATGATTCATCGAAAATTTCTATTTGGAGATAGTTGCTCGCTAAATCAAAAGGCTTTTTAAGAATTAACTGAACATCCAAGGTTGTGCTTTCAATATAATTTTCTTTAATCTTTTTCTTCCATTCAGAAAGTGGGCGTGGAGTAAATTGTATTTCTTGTATTTCCGGATGAGTCAGACTGCACCCATCCGGTTCTACTATAAAATCATAACGCACCCCGTAAGGCAATTGGATTGCATTTTCCTTCATGTTTTCATACCCTCCCATCGTGCCATCCAGTTCCACATGATTTATCATAATGAAGTGTAACCCTGGTTCTGATTCCATCTCGGCCTCTATAGTCAAGTACGCATCACATTCATCCAATTTTATCACATCAGCCCATAATGGCTCAGGATGCCCAACACGATATATTGCCATCCAAACCTCTTCATTATTCTTTTCCTTTTCTATATAGTCGTATTCTATTTCTATATTCAAAGTTTGCTTACCCGTTCCGAAGACTCTTTTACAATCATTCCATGAACCATTCGGATAAATGTCTGAAACTTTAAAATAGATCTCAGAAGAATTGACCGGCAACCAATATTCTCCATCACATAGCTTAATCAGTTCTTTAGGGGTGTCCTCCCATTTATTAGCACTTCCATTCATAAGCGGTATTGTTTAAAAGTTATTAGTCATTGGTTTATATGTTGTTCAAACTATATTAACATAATTGTTATTGGTATTATTTATAGTCCAAAACCAATTGGATTCACTCTTTCTGCAAATAAACAATACTCTTTCCTTTTTCTTTTGCATACTCAATTTCTCTACGAGTACTATCACCAATATAATTACCAACATTGATAACAAAGACTTCATCAGCCAAATCTATCTTAGCCAAGTGTTGACGAACTAACATTTCTTTTATCTCTTTCTCAAATGCTTCCCCATCACCTGCATGTCCAAATAGACCTAAAGATATTACTATATTACCTTCAAGTGTTAATCTCTTTTGTTCTTCTATAAAATACTCTTTAAATCGAGTACTTCCACATAATGTTATTATTCTAAAACCATTAATCATAAATTCTCCTTTTGATTATTTCATTTCATTAGTGATTTTATTTGTTCAGTGATCCATAAATTGCATAACATTTATAACTATATGCAGCCCAAAGTTGGTCACCATAAGCAAAATGCCACCATTCCCCTGGATAGTTGACGAATCCCTCTTTATGCATCACTTTACAAAGCAATCTTCGACGTTCACTAATGATAGGTGACAAATGGCATGAAGTAACAATTTCCGGACATTTAACAGGATATTCACTTCCCATGTCAAAAGGAATACCATTTTTATCACAAAGAGTCAAATCAACAGCGCCACCTGTTTGATGCCCTCCACCCACACCTGCCGTACAACGTCGTACATACTTTTCCAATTCATCCTTATCCGAGAATTTATCACCGTAACGGTTATATGTTTCTTGCAATCTCATCTGCTGTTGTTCGGGAGACCGATAGAGTTCATAGATGTATATCCCCAATCCTTTCTCAAACAGCAGTTTTGCAACTCTTTTTAGTTTTTCAGCAACCGATTGGCGACACAGCATTGTATCTCCACTTAGAAAAAGCCCATCACACGACGTTAGAGGCACCATAGGTTCATGACATTCTTTCATTGGTTTAGAACGCAAGATGTCACTTGGTAGCATTTCTCGAAAGCCCAATATCTTAAGGAAATAATTGTATAAGACTCGAATTGTCATATAATTGATTCTATATAAAATATAAGGGAACATCTGCTCCCTTATATTTATCTATACATTTATATTATTTACAAAGTTACTTTCCTTTGCTCTAACAATGTTATAAACAAGTTTTTCAATCTAGACTTATCTGATTCTATAGCACTTACTGTATAGAAATGAACATTTTTAAAACTTGCTCTAGCAGAGTTAATCAAATTAGAAAGTCCCAATTCTGTAGATATGAAACGTTCAATTTCATTTTCTCCTGGAGTCTTAGAATAGCCCAATTCAGGCAGATATCCCATATCTGTTTTTGTACATACGAAATTGAAATCAATCTTATTGGATTTTCTACCAACAGTTTCTAGGATATCTTTCAACACTGCAAATGAGCCATCTATTCTATACTTTTCTGCATTTGCATTTCTGAACTGCAAAGTTACTACAAAAAAGTGAAATGCGGAAAGATATAGTGATAGAATTGAGTTACAAGGGTTTTAGTTAAAGTGGCGATAATTCGTGAAGCCATTACAATCCTTGCCGAAGCCAAATCTTGACGCCGCAACGTTACTTGTTCGTAACCATGTCCGAAAATGCGACAAACGGGTACGAATGGCGAAACAAGACACTATGTTATAGTGAGTTACCCACAACTCACGTAACAAATACGGTTACGGAAAAAAGATTGCGCCGTTCCTCCCCGTTTTGCGTACCGACACCGGACTCTTCACCAACTAATTTTGAAATCCAAAAATTAAGAACGATGAAGAGTACATTTTCAGTAATCTACTACCTCAAGCGTCAGGTAGTGAAAAAGGACGGGACAGTTCCCGTCATGGGACGCATCACGGTGGACGGCAGCCAGACGCAGTTCAGTTGCAAGTTGAGTGTCGATCCGAAGCTGTGGGACACCAAAGGGGGACGTGTCACGGGCAGAAGCGCGGCGGCACTCGAAACGAACCGTATGCTTGACAAGATGCGGGTGCGCATCAACAGACACTATCAGGAAATCATGGAGCGTGACAACTTCGTCACGGCGGAGAAGGTAAAGAACGCCTTTCTCGGACTGGAACACCGCTACCACACGCTGATGCAGGTGTTCCGTCGGCACAACGAGAACTATGAGAAACAGGTGGAAGCAGGCATGAAAGCAAAAGGTACACTGGAAAAGTACCGTGTCGTTTACAAGCACCTGCAAGAGTTCCTCGACATCCGCTACCATGTGAAGGACATCGCCCTAAAAGAGCTTACCCCGGCTTTCATCTCCGACTTCGAGATGTTCCTGCGCACGGACA
>ENA-OPCA01000735-OPCA01000735.1-human-gut-metagenome-genome-assembly--contig:-NODE-735-length-29762-cov-4.058134_pt1 | contig 29762 bp, 29 predicted proteins | sample MGYA00241076_ERZ501468 | MGnify/ENA primary metagenome ERZ501468 (study PRJEB25962, sample SAMEA2042633) | human gut metagenome | biome: human gut; feature: human-associated habitat; material: faeces... | reverse complement strand
CCTTTCCTTATTTTTCAAGCAATTTTATCATTCGCTGAACAATACGTTCAACCTGCCCGAATTCTACTCTTTGATCAAACGAACCATTACAAAAATGATCTTCTCGCAATAGCATCGTTAGCAAAGCTGAACATAAATCATAGTCAGCATGTTCCAATCGTTTTAACTCTTCGTTACAATTTACAGGTTCTGTGGTCATGTAATCCCAGTAGTTTGTTTTTAGGTCACCAGTCTCTTCAAGCACCTCATAGCTATTGGTAACATTTATATTTGAGAGCAACTGCCTAAACTTCATTATCTTTTCTTCGTTTGTCATCCCTTGCTCCTCTCCGGTAAATCAAAGTGTGTTTCCGCAATGGTATTCAGTTGCCTAGCAATATCCGAAAATGGCAAATTCAAGTCCAATGTTCTGACGGTAATCTGGTTACCGTGCATTTGATACACGTTGTCCGGTTGAATCTCTTCTTCCGTTTTTGCATACAGCAACATCCCGGAAACCTTATGATCTTCATCTCCAAATTCATAATCTCGATTCTTCACATACGTGAATATCTGGTACATATTATTTGAATGGAGCGTATGTTTGTCATACTGCGTTTGAGTTGTATGACTATAATATTTTGCATCAATAATCAGTACGGTATTACCTTTTTGCAGATGAATATCACTCTGCATTACCGGCAGCATCGTTCTGCTTCCGTCGTCCACAGACCAAGGTATCTGAGAGGCACTGACTGACAGCTCAGGAAAATGCTTACTGTAATACTCAAGAATAAATTTCTCATACAGCCTACACATACGTTGCTCATCCGCAAAGGATGCAAGCCTATACTCTCCTGCATCTGTTGTGATAAGCATACCCTCAATTATCAGCTGGCAAATACTTATAAGCATCCTGTAAGTCTGATTATTTCGCTGAAATCTAATTGATAACCACCGTATGGAGGTTGGCTCAAGCGTATCAACGTCGGAAAAGAATAACATCTTCTTTTTCAAATCATCCTTGTACTCCGCCTTAACCTTGGCGTTTCGCAGTAACATCATAACCGTCGTCTTGATTATTTGATTAAAAAGATTATTCTCAGACAACTCGTCATAATCACATGTCAGTAACTGCTTACGTACCAGTCGATTCTTAATCGTTTCCGGCATGTTAATCTTCCCGCGCATTACCGGGAGTTCCTCCTGACGGTTTATATACTCCCGGTAGAGACCTTGTTTCAGCTGAATTCCAATCCCTCTTGCAAGAATCGCAGCCAATAGATCATACATCTCATCAAACGATTCAACTGCTACATCTTCATAGTTTTCCTGATTCAATGTTTGAAAAGCGTATGATAGCATATAATATATGTTTTTGATTAGTATGCTCTTATCTCTTGTCATTGAAACACACCGTGCAAGATGTTCTCCCACCGCTGTAACTTTGAACTTTCATCAAACCAGTATTCACTGAGCATCGGTAAAATCTCAAAATCAACCACGTCCTTCATCCATTCTTCTGTGCAGTCATCCGCATTACAGAAATAGCTATGCCCTATGCAGAAGCCTTTACCCAGCGACTTATCCTGAGCTATTTCCTTGTTGAGTTCCTTAATACGCTCAATGAGAGTGTTGAATGTTTCATTTGCAAAACTATTCTGATAATTGATAAATCCTTCCGAATCAAAGCCTGGTTCCATATCGAAAAAGCTGAATCTACGTCTTAATGCATAATCAATCATTGCCAGACTTCTGTCTGCGGTATTCATCATTCCGATAATATGTAATCTCTTAGGAACCGAAAAGCTCAGGCCATTATATGCAAGCGTTGCTTTTTTATCTCGATAATCTGCCTCTATCAGCATCAGCAGTTCTCCGAAAATCTTGCTCATGTTTCCACGGTTGATTTCATCTATGATGAAGAAATAGTCTTTATCTGGATGGTTTGCAGCCTTTTTGCAAAAACGATAGAAAATACCATATTTTAGTTCAAATCCATTTTCCACAGGCTTATAACCCATCATGAAATCTTCATAAGAATAATTCTGATGGAACTGAACAAATTCGATACGGTCATCATCTTTTTCACCCATCACAGAGTAGGCTAATCTTTTAGCTGCAAATGTCTTTCCAACTCCTGGTGCTCCTTGCAGAATAATGTTCTTTTTCTTTTTCAGAACCGCTGCAAGCCTATCGTATTTGGCTTCTGTCATATAGACTTCTCTTAAAAAATCTGTTTTCGTATATTCGGTATTGCCTTTCCCTGACGGAGCCGGATTTTCCTCTCGGATCATGTCTATGATAAAATCATATTCTCCGCGTGTAAGCTTAAACAAGCTGCCCTGTGTCATAGAGAAATATTCCATCTTCTCAAGCTCTGAGCATTCTTTCAACGTCGAAAAATCAATAGGAGAGGAAAGGCCTTCTACTTTCTCAAAATAGATTTTTTGCCCATCTTGCTCCGCACTAACGCGTAGAATTGCTACGATCTGCTTTACTGGTGTCGATTCATAACCAATTACCATATCACCAGCCTTAGCATCTAAGAAGTTCTGAAAAATCCTGCGTTTATTTCCATTGTCGTTATAAAGGGTATAGTCCTGAACCTCACCAATCGGCATACTGGACATACTCCATATTTTAGGATTTGCATTTAAAAACCAGTAGCGCAAACCTGATGTATCATTCTTCAGAAGTTCTTCTTTTGTAATGTCAAAATAAGGCTTTAAGATATAGTCTTCAAAGAGCTGTGTTTCACTTTTGGGAACAACAATGCAAGTCGAGTTCTCGTTTGGCGTCCACCACTTTTTATTTCCAGAATAGGCACTTGTATCACGAGACTCCGTAATAACCGTATAACTTCTCTCATACCAGCCATCCTGCTTTTCTGGATTTTCATTTACTTCATCCGAATCAATACGTCCCAAAAGCCGTATGCTGTTTCCACGGCACAAATAGAAGAAATCACCTTTCTTCATTGTAGCCATAAAATCTTCGCCCTGAGATACTTTTGATTTACCCTTTGCAGCTGTATCCTTATGCACCACAATTACTTGTCTTGTTTCAAATGTTGCTGCCTCTACATCCGAAATACAGTCATTACCATGGCTTATCTTCCAGAAATTAGGCTCCAAATTTGCATACAAATTCACCTTAGACAAATCAACTCGTCCAAGAGCCTCTGCGAGCTCATCTCTAAGCTTCCAAACATAAGATCCTTCTTCATCCTTCTTGGCAATCTTGCCAACATAAAGAACTGTCCACCATTTACTTTCATCGTTGTCCCGCGACATGATTGGACAGTTTGTTTTATTTACAATCCTTCTGGCCAGCGCTGATGATCCTGAATTATAGAAATTCTTACTTTCACCGTATTTTATCGCAAGCTGAGTGCAGGTAGCCTTCCCTCCATAATCGAGAATGCGCTTCATTATTTCAAGGCTACTGTCTGTAAAAATATCCGCATCATTAAGCAATACTTCCCAATCATCGACTGATAATGCCGGAGTATAATCTGTTGGCCACCATTCATCTGATGTCAGTGCTGATTCATCTTTATTTAGGTATCTACTTATAAAGAATCCTACATCAATTGTCAGTGTTTTTAATTCCGGATCCGGATAGCACGTTCCCATTATTTGTGATGCAAGCATATTTTTGAGTTCTTCATCTTGCTTCAACTCGTCACAGATTTCATTATAGAAAGCAAAAAAATTACGAATGTTATCTGCATACGCGCCCTTTTTGAACGTATAATCACTTTCCAGCTCATTGGAAACTGCTTTGATCTCTGTAAGTTTATAAATGTAATATTTATCCGGATAACGCAGCCACAAATAGGTGCATATCGCATTTTCATACTGATAATGCTGTGCCGCACCATTGCCATATCTTTCGAGAAGGCTATTCGATTTCTGCTTGAAAGAGTCAATACGTTCATACACATCTTTGCCTTCATCAAAGAGCTCGATGAACATTGCTCTGACTTCTTCCTGTGCTATCTCCGCAAACTTGATAATCATTTTGGCAGGAAAGTTATTTACTGAAGCCAGCAGATTGCCCGTCTGCGACAATGCCTTTGTAAGCATTGCCGCAAAATCATCCGCATTAACATCCCAGTTCACCTGAAAGCATTTTACAGCTTCCCACTTATATTTTTCGTCCGGCCACTGTGTCTGTACAAATCGTTTCTTGTATTCAACAAGCGCTGACTTTAGTCGCATTTTATTGAACATTACAAATCACCACCTTATCATTTTGCATTACGAAGACTCTTGTATATCTCATCTGAAAAAATACCAAGAACCTGCCGCTTCATCTCATCATTGGAGAGAAGCATGGAGAAGAAGTCCTGATTCTGTGACAATCCCTCAATCAAAGCGTCATCAATATCATCAAAATAGGAAAACTCAAAATCCTGCTGCGTATTGTTGCGTGCACTTGTCTTCAACTTTTCTGACTTCATCAAGATATCACGAATTTGCAGCATCGCTCTAACCACTAAATCATTGTCATAATTCTTACCGGTGCGGCTATTAATTTCATCTATGATCTCAGATAGTCTCTTTTCCTTGTCTTCTGTCAACCCAAAATGCTCTGCTGTCGGGAGCTTCATAACCGGATTGGCAACAAGATCAGCCGACTTATGCTCTTCGCCCTTCTTCTGTACGAAATTAGTAGCCTTAATCTTTCCATTCAGATTAAAACCACCGCCTGGATGTTTGATATTGATATAAGCCAGCAGATAAGACACAAAGTTATATTTCTTATGTAAATCTGTATCTTCAAAGCTGGACACCTGCAGCAGAAATTCATAGAAGCGGACAAAGCTTCTCATATCAGCTACGCACTGGCGCTGCGTATTGTATTCATAATGTTCCATCAGCTTCTTGCTCTTCTGAAGGAAAAAGGTTAATCTCTGTTTCTGCTTACCATTCACTTTGTCGGCATACAAGATATCATTAGCCGCTTCGATATCAGCCGGATCTAATATGCCATAAGCATCAATCTTAGCTTCCAGATCATATACAGCACTCGGTGTTACAGAATTAGCCAGTAATGTCGTTGTATAATATGGTGCGAAAGCAGATTTGATATCTTCATAGCTATTTACAAAATCCAGCACGAACGTCTTTTTATCATAAGGTGCACAGATACGGTTTAACCGGGACAACGTCTGTACCGCATTGACACCTTTCAGCTTTTTCAGAACATACATGGCACAGAGTTTCGGCTGGTCAAATCCGGTCTGATATTTATTTGCTACCAGGAGAACCTGATATTTATCCGTATCAAATTCCTTTGTAAGACGATCCTCTGGAAATCCATTCAAAGAGCTTTCCGTATACTCCAGCTCATCATCCGGAAGCTTTACTTTTCCAGAGAAAGCCACCAATGCATGAATGCCCTCGTATCCTTTCTTCGCAATGTAATCTTCAAATGCCTGACGATACTTTACTGCACTCTGACGAGAAGCGGTAATCACCATTGCCTTAGCCTGACCGCCTAATTCCTGCATGACCGTGGTGCGAAAATGTTCTACAATCACTTCTACACGCTGCGCAATATTGGTATCATGCAATTCTATGAAACGTGCAATCTGGCGTTTCGCATCATTTGTTTTACAGCGCGGATCATCCTCAATTTCTTTGTTAATCTGATAGAAAGTAGAATACTCCGTATAGTTCTGCAGTACATCAAGGATAAATCCCTCTTCAATCGCCTGCTTCATGGAATATACATGAAATGCTTCCTTCTGTCCCTTTGTGTTCTGATGCCCAAAAAGCTGAATCGTGGTAGGCTTCGGTGTTGCTGTAAAAGCAAACATTGATACATTGGCCTGCTTACCATTTCGCTTGATTTCACTGGAAATCATATCTTCCACATCCGCTTCCGTATCTTCTCCGGATCCAAGCGTCATCGTGATAGCAGCCATATCTTTACCGGCTGTCGAAGAATGCGCCTCGTCAATGATGACTGCAAACCGCTTGTTCTTCAAATTAGCTACACTATCAACGATATATGGGAATTTCTGAATCGTTGTCGCAATAATCTTTGTATTGCCATTCAGCGCAATCGCCAGGTCCGCGGACACACACTTATCATCCATCACACGGATGAGTCCAGCCTTGTGTTCCATACCCATGATAGCTTTCTGTAGCTGCCTATCTACAACAACTCGGTCTGTAACAATAACAACATTATCAAAGATAATCTTGTTGTGGGCATCATGCAGTGAAGTTAACCGGTGTGCCAGCCACGCAATAGAGTTAGTCTTTCCGGATCCAGCGCTATGCTGAATCAGATAATTCTGTGCTGTACCGTTCTCACGCACATCTGCCAGTATCTTACGTATAACATCCAGCTGATGATAACGTGGAAAAATCAGATTTTCCGAACGCTTCACTTTTCCGGTTTCTTCATCAACCTTTTCTTTTACTTCCACAAAGATAAACTTGCTAATCAGATCAAGAATCGTATCCTTCGTAAGAATATCTTCCCACATATAGGACACACTGTATTTATCTTTAAATGCCGGATTTCCAGCTCCTGCGGTAACACCATGACCATTACCCATGTTAAAAGGCAAAAAGAATGTGGCCTGACCATCAAGTTTAGTGGTCATATACACTTCTTCTAAATCCATAGCGAAGTTTACAAGTGTTCCGGCTTTGAAGCGGAAGAGTCTCGTCTTCGGATTTCGGTCAGTACGGAACTGATAAATGGCATCCTGATAAGACTGACCTGCTGCATTACATTTCAGCTCAAAAGCCATGATCGCCAGACCATTCAGGAAAATAACTACATCGATTCTTTCCTTGTCGCTGGCCCAGACCTCCTCCATCACAGAGAAAATATTCTGGCTGTATTTCTTCGTCAATTCCGGATTAAAGGTAGTCGCGGGCTTCGTATACATGAGCTCAATCTTCTGATTCGAAAGCTCAATGCCATGCTTCAGCACCTCAATCAGGCTGCCACGTGTCTTCGTAGTCTCCGCATTGATGAAGCTGACAATCGTCTCTTCCAGATCGTCTTTGTAAATCTTGCGCAGATACTCCATGGTATCCGATTGAGTATCATTCAGGAACTTAAAGAGCATCTCACGATCCACGGCATAATAGCGGTCAAAATTCGTAGCCTTACGGACTACAAAACCATTGTCCTTTTCCAGTCGCTCTAACAAGAACTTCTGGTATTCCTTCTCAGAGAGGATGGATGCCTGATGAATCAGGCGCTTATGGTATTCTGCGGCTCTTTTTGCAGTACCGTCGGTATCCTGCTGTTCCACATGAAGCTCAAGTATATTTTTATCATCCATTCGCTTTAATCCTCCTCTCTGATCCATCTGCCGGTTTTCAAATCGATAAACTCATCCAACTTGATTTTTCCTTCAAAATCCGCCCCATATTCACCGGCACGAGTCTGGTCATCGAACTTGAAGCTGTTGTTATAGTACCTACCGGTCTTAGTTTTCCGAATCAGATCATTGTCCATCATAAACTGAATCACACGCTTATGATTCTCAATGTCATCACCATTCAAGTAAAAACAAATCACTCCCGTCGGAGCAAGCTGCACTTCCATGTCGGTACACTTGCACTCATAGCATACTTGCTCCGCAATGGCCTTCTCGCATATCTGCTGTGCAAAGGACTGATCTTCAAAAAAATACATCCATTTACCACATTTATGCCTTTCGAGCTTTGCCCCTTCACCGGAAAGAAACCAGTACCATCCACCTTGTCTGATCATATAGCTGGTACCTCCTTCTTTCCCGTAACGTATTCATAGATCAGGGATTTTTTATATTCATCTAGGACTTCTAGCTGCTCTTTTTTTTCGGCAATAACTTTTTCAATTGATTTACATTGCCTATCAAGATAATCGCAAATATTCTTTTGCTCTTCCTTGGTTTTTGGAATAGCTATCCAAATATCACTTACTTTATCCCAACTCCGAAAATCACTTGTGTTTCCACGAACGCCATTGGATATCAACTTATAAACGCCTTGAAATGCCAAATGCTGTAAATAGTAAACAATAAATCTTTTGTCTTCCGTGCTGTCACACACATGCACTACGCGGGTGATTTTACCGTCAGAATCGGATAATGCTATTGCCCCATGCCACGTATCCATCCCATGAATAGCAATATCACCTGCATGAATTCCCTGCATTGCATTATCATCACTAACCATTTTTCCAGTGACATCATCCGGACGAACTAGTACCTTGCCACTATTAGAGCATATTAAGGCCGTATCTTCTGGTGTAAATAAACGGGACAGCTTCGTGCAAATATATCCAATCTTTGTCAGCCTCCATTGAGCATTCATAGGAGCCATATAGAATACACCACTGTCCTTCATCTCCGCGTCTGGATTTAGCCCCTTGGTTACCGCTTCAGTAATGACAGAACGCTTATATTGCTCCAAAGTGTCAATCTGAGTCTGAATATCCGCTGAGAGAGCGTCAATCTCGGAACACTTGGCATCAATGAAATCTGCTATTGATACCTGCTCTGCATAACTCGGTTCGAATACCATAAGCTTTGAAAATTCAGAATAGTTCAATCCTTGGCGTACACCATTTCCCATGTTGTAAAACACTTTCGTCACGTCATAAGCATGAAGTAAATAATGAAAATATCTCGAATCAACATGTTTAATAGGGCATAGATCTATATAGGCAGAAGTGATAATTCCATGTTCTTTTACCAACCCTGTTCTCAGACTTCGTTTGTCATTCTGTAAATCTGTAGGACGAATGATTATATCGTCTGCTTCCACTATGTTGTATGTATTAAAGCTTTCTGGTAACAATCCGCCGTTTGCATTTATATCTTTTCTTATAACACGACCATAGCTTAGGGACAGAAGATTATTCTCATTTCCAAAGCTGTTTTTATTTTTTCTCTCTCCGAAATAACTATAAACAGGATGTATGTCCCATGTAACTGGAATTTGTCCTACCCACTCAATACCGCTGTCTTTCATCTCTCGCATATCTTCACCGCCTTACTCGAACAACTTTGACACACGTTCAGAAACTGAAAGCTCTAGATCCATAAACTTCACTTCCAGTTCTTCACTAGGTGTTGGCTGCTGATATTTGTAGAAATAGCGTGTAAACGGAATCTCTGCACCGGTCTTTATGACTGGTTTCTTTTTGCCCAGATCCTCTTCAAAGAATGCCTTAGCATCTGGGACATGCGGCAGTACTTCTCTCGTCATATAATCGTCGATGCTTTCTTCCCATTTCACCAGCTCTGTATCTTTGGTTTCCTTATCATAGAGAATATTGCCTTTTTTGTCTTTCTGAATTTCAGCATCCTTATCCATGACAGACAAACCATCCGCAACCTTATCAAGCAACTTCTTATCTGCTGTTGCATTGGCAAGGACCTTTGTCAGAACCGGCATAAATGCTTTCGGTGAATCATAAACCTGCTCTGATATTGCCGCCTGCATCGCCGCAATGATTGCTTCGTAGAGTGGCTGGTTATTCTGATAAGCCTCCAACTTCTTTAAATCCTTACCGGACAGCTCTTCCATATTCTCCAGTTCATCCACCTTTGCCTGGTCGTAAAGGGAAGAAAGAGAGCCTTTTGACAGCATTGCTTCAATTCTATCTTCTGTAATGGCATAGCTTCTCTGAAGAGGCTGCATCACCGTGTACTCGCGGTAGATAAATTCCTCATTTTTATAGATCTTGCAATACTCATTTTCAGCGAAATCTGCATATAGTTTCGTGATCTGCGTACGATTTCCCGATGAAATCTCGTTTTTCTTATTGCCCAGTGCCTTTCTCAATTTTCCATAAAAACCAGACGCATCGATCAGCTGAATCTTACCTTTTCTTTCACGTCTCTTATTCTTAGAAAGTACCCAGATGTATGTAGCGATACCTGTGTTGTAGAAAAGATCCGTAGGTAGTGCAATAATTGCCTCAATCAGATCGTTTTCCAACATCCAACGACGGACCTGGCTTTCACCGGAAGCAGTTCCACCAGAGAACAGTGGACTACCATTTTCAATAATCGCAGCACGGCCAAAATTGTCGTCCATCTTATCTATTGCAGACTGTAAGAACAACATCTGCATATCGCCAGAGCCAGGGAGGCCCGCACCCCAGCGACCGTCGAAGCCTTTTGCATATTCATCATTAACAGCCTGCTCCACACCTTCTGCTGCATCTTTACCGCCCCAAGGTGTACCGAATGGCGGATTTTCAATGACGAAACGCATCTTTGTTCCCTTGAATCGGTCAGCTTTCATCGTGTCCTGATAGCAAATATTCTCTGCATTCTGGCCTTTAATCATCATCTCAGCCAAGCAGATCGCATATGATTCTGGATTGATTTCCTGACCAAACAGGCGCACATCCGCAGATGGATTGTAGCGCTTGATAAAGTTGTAGCTGGTGGAAAGCATACCACCGGTTCCACACGCCTGATCCAATACGGTGATGACCTTTCCATCGTCAAAGATATCATCACAGCCTTCTGCCAGCAGAATATTGACCATCAGCTTGATGATGTCTCTTCCGGTATAGTGATCACCAGCCTCAGCATTTTCTGAAAATCTTCTGATCAAATCTTCAAAGATGTATCCCATCTTTACGTTATCGATTGTCACCGGATTTAAATCCAATTCCGAGAAAGCCTTCACCACACTGAGCAGACGATTGTTCTTATCCATCTTGTCAATCTGCTTATCAAAATCCAGGCTCTTAATAATGTCCTGAATATTTGCAGAAAAACCTTGAATGTAAGACTTAAAGTTTGCAGCCAGATAATCCGCATCATTTACCAACTCTGCAAGATCAAACTCACTAGTGTTGTAGAACTGATATCCGGATACACGATACATCGCCTTTGCCGGATATGCCGGATTCGCCCTGAACTGGTCTACTACTTTCTGCTTTGTTGGTGCCAATGCACACTCAAATCTACGGATGATAACCATCGGAATGATGACATCCTTGTATTTATCGCTCTGGTAAGTACCGCGCAGCTTGTTTGCGATAGACCAGATAAAATTCACCTCTGTAGAAACGTCAACAGGGGAGTCGTCCCACATTGCGTCAATTGTCTGCTTTTCAGCCATTACTGTATCCTCCATTCATCGGGATCTGATATCCCTGACTAAATTCATTTTAATTCTTATCATGTCCCATAATCAGGACTCCGTATTCATCATCATTTTGTAATGCTGTTCCTGCTGCATTGCCTCAAAAATCATCTTGAACACTTCTTTTATCTGCTCTGCATCAAATCCTTTATAGCTGCATCAAATGCTGGTCTAAGTGTTTTGCTTTGATTCCAACAGGCTTCCTGAAATACTCCTAAGGCACCTTCTTTTTCCTTTCTCTTTAATTCAGCTGCTACGGACTTCTTTTTATACTCTTCCGCAACCGCACTCTTATCAGCTTGAAGGGCCTCTATCTTTTTTGGCACTTCTATGTTTGTTTCGCAAACGGTAAATACACCGGCCAGATTGCCATAGTTGGCGAAATTGGCATCAATAAATTCTGTATTGTATGTAAGCACATCATAGTCTGATGCTGACTTGCCATTTTTCCATTCTATTCCTGTATTATCACGAAGAGATCTAGCTATTGTGGATTTTCCCGCACCTCTTTTCCTTTATTCCGTAATTTTCCCTGTTCTAACCCACTCATCAACTTCGGAAATTTTAAACTTATATCTCTTACCTGCTTTGTAAAAAGGCAGCTTTCCTTCTTTTATCCATGTCCTGACGGTATCCTGGCTGAGACTCAGATGTACTGCTACATCCTCAAGGTTTACCCATTTTTCTACGTTCATTTCTTCGTATTCCTTGCTCATTTTCTACCTCCATTCATTGCTGTCTGCGAGCTGTATTACATAGAGAAAACTTGAATTCCCCCGCAGGCCTAATTCAAATAAAAGCTTATTTAGTTTCTGCTGTGGAATCGAATTCAAAAACTGATAGTATATCTTTATTCCATTATCTTGAACTTTTATATCGGTGATAATTCCATAGTGAGCATAATGCGCTTCATCGGTTTTCCCATAACTATGGTTTTCAGTGGCTATTGCCAAAAGGGAACTAAGTGCCTCCTTTGTTTTTGCAGCTCTTGTATTCCGACGTATTCCCTTTAATGGTTGTCATCATACTTTCTAGCGGCTCCTGAAAATCAGGCACCAAGACCTTAGATAATCCTATCAATACTTCTGGTTCAGACAGCCCATCCTTTTCTCCCGCGTAATGTTCTCTTACTCTAGCCCGTGGCTTTCTATCCTCAAGCAGTAAGGTGAAAAACGTGCCGCCACAGAGTCTTATATTCTCACTATTTGTCATTGATTGTGCCTCTTTTTCAAAATCCCAACTCTACTAACTCTGCCAACTATGACACGTTAACTCAAGCAACTATTGGATGTCCTTGTGAGCAAATCACAGGGACTTTTTTATTTTGATGCAGAATTTTCTCTGGTATACAAATCAGACCAAACCCCAATAAACCTTAATAAAGTATATCACAATCCACACTTCTTTTCAATTGCACGCAACGTTTTGTGATGATAGGAAGATGAGAATTTCGTGATAGCCAAATGCCCCTACGATTGCTCAACAAAGCCAATCACAGGAGGAAAATTTATGGCAAATCATGAAAATCTTAGTACACCATTCATCTATCTTCGCTCTACAGGAGAGAATATCTCTGTCACAAAGGAACAACGTGATGCTTTCTATAAGGAGGCCGACCGCATCCGTCATAAAGAGCAGCACCATCATCGTTGTATGTGTAGCAAAAAACATCTCTGGGAATGCGATGGAAACTGCATCGCATGCAAATATCATGCAGCCGGAGATACGCTTTCACTCGACATTCCTATCGAAGACGGTGAAGCCAATATACATCATTGCAGATCCCTACGAATTTTCTTGTATTTAAAACGCTAATATCGGTGAAAAAAATACAAAAGCAGGTGATTTTGTCTTATAGAAATGCTTTATTTTCGCCAAGTACGCAAATAAAAGAAATTCCGTACAAAAATTCCTGATTTCGGAACTTTTTTGTACGGAATCCATTATTTTTATACTATTTACACCAAACTGACTTCTCAGTTACTTCTTCTGTCGTGTCAGGAGTGTAACAGCTTCGCAGTGCCATGAGTGCGCAATAAAGATGCACATCCCATGACTTATTCGTTAAGTCTGGATTCTAAAATAATGCAACAGTCCCCTTCCGGACCTGCAAAAATAAAGCATAATGCATCACTTTGCACCTGCCATAGAAAAAGATTAGATTTGTTTTTGAGATATAAGCCAGATTGGCCTATTTGTGATTTGTGTTCTGCTCTTTCCCTATGATCCACCTATCCCTTGATAACTTCTAGGATATTATACCATAGATTGTTTGTTTCGGAAATTACTTTCCTCTAAAAATGGGCAGAAGAAAACCTCCAAATCTTTCGGGACTTGGAGGCTTGATTCTACTCATTTTTGAGCGATAATCCTAAAATACTCTGAAGGTTCATATTCACCTTCAACAATATCCCTTTCTATCAACAAAACTTTTAATCCAGCCGTTTCAAAAAGTTGGTATACTTCCATTTCCCCACTAACAGGAAATGAAGACATTTTCTTTACATATTCATTAGCTATATCCTGAATCGAAACTTCAGGAAGACTATTTGAATGCTCAAAATACCTTCTCTCTACTTTTTCAATAAAATGCTTTTTTACTGAATCTTCAACTTCTCCGCCTCTATTCAATTTTCCCATTTTCAATGTTGTGACATAATATCCACCAGAATTCAAAGTGTTTGCAATCCCTTTTAAAGGTATCTCTTTATTCTTAAATCTTGACAAAAATGCATCATTAATAACAACATCATATTTCATTGATATTTCTGAACAAATATCATGTGCGAATGTATTCCAATTAAGATTTAAATATTCTGAAACTCTACTGCATATTTTCAACGGTGTTTTGCATATATCACAAACACTGACATTATTAACCCCTATTTCACTGCACAATAATGGCATGGAAAAATCTGCCGTTCCTGCAACAAGAAGATTATCTTTTTTTATATCACAAACATTTTCTAACGCATTGCGATAAAATTTTTCATGCCAATATGGATTAGATACTACCCCCAAATAACGCAATAACATCCAATTGCCATGATACCACGAACAATCATTTGCATTAGGATATCCACCCACACACTCCTTTAATGAAATACTATGTCCTTCAACAATGAACTTTTGATACAAAGAATTCATCTTATCATTATCCATTTTTTATCATCTCTTCCAATAATGCTTCAAATTTCGTATATCCTGCTGCAGTATTAAAATGTCCTGCATTTTCTACAAATATCTTTTTTGCTCCAATATAATCTGCAAATTCTTCAGATAATTGATTAGGAACATATGGATCATTTTTTGAAATAAAGCACGTTGCAGACTTTGCCAAGTTGTTAATCCTTTTCATATCTTTATAGATAAAAAACGGCTTATTCACTTTGTCAAACTCTGGTATATTGATAAGCCCATAAAATGGTGCAACAAAATACAAGTTTTTGACCTGTAAACTATTATCCAAAATATAATCGGTAATGAATGCCGGAGCTAGACTATGTCCAACGAATGATGTTTCTTTTCCTATATACCCTTTATATGCATTCATTACTTTCGCCCAATTAGAATAGTTTTGAACATCACCACAAGGAAATTGAGGCGCCAAAACACTTTTCCCTTCTTCGGACAATTTTTCAAATAACCATTTAAACCAATTTTCAAATGGTGTTCCATAGCTACCGTGAATAATTACATAATCATACATAAATACAACCTCCTAAAATTTATTTTTTAATTCTTTAGACAAATTATTTAAAAATCTCTGATCAACTCGTTTAACTCGCATACCTTTATTAATAGCAAAAGGCTCTGGAAATGATTCATTAAATTCATCAAATGCAATCGGTATAATCTTCTCATAATTATTGTTCATAAATTCTCTAGATAATACACACGCTTCAAAAAATGCTCCTCCTGCTTGTATTTCAGTAGACTTTTCTTTATATTTTTTAGTACCTATTACAATAGTTGCATCACATTTATTAATTTTCTGCATAAATTCCATATTGTTAGTTCCCAGTGGGGCTTTCGCATAAAAGTATACAACGTAACCTTCTTTTTCAAGGTAATTCACAATTCTTTCAATTTTCTTAATATGATAGGGACTATCTTCGCTATACGAAATAAATATTTGAATATTATTCATTTTTCTAACCTCCATCTCCAACTCTGAACGAACAATAAAGTCATCCAATAAATTAGGAATATCCTTTTCAAGGATGTACCAGCATAATTCTATTACATAATAAGCAATCTGAGTTGTTTTACAACTTTGCATATTATTATAGTCTAACTCACTCATTTCGCCTACAATATTATGAATATTTCTTTTTGCCAAGTCATTTATATAATCTAACAATGACTTTTGGATTCCATGAATTTTTAATAATGCACATGCTGTAGTTGCTCCATCAATTTCATTATTTTCTGTCATCCACATTTTTGAATTTCTCAGCAAATAATTCACAACATCATTTATTAAACCTTTTTCACAATCCACACCGCATTTAATCAAAGCTTCTAAACACAATGACGATGTCTCAAACGCATTATTCCATCCCCCTGTATGTGCTTCCCACTTTTCATCTTTTATTGTAGAAACTAAATAGTCTGTCCCCCTTCTTATAAAGCTATCTTTGATTGTGTATCCCGCTTCTGCTAATCCAATTAAGATTCTCGCAGTAACCCATGGAACTCTCTTTGGATACCAATATCCCTCTTCTTTCTGATTTTCAATAAGCTCTACTTCAATCCTATCGATTAAGTCTTTATATCCAAAGTCTATTAGAATACTTTTCAATCCAATCATTAATCCATAAAGCCAATTTTTATGAATCTCTTTCAAATCAATACTTTTTCCACATTCATAATCCATAAATATATTTTCTTCATCTTCTTTTATCATACGTTCTTTAATTTTCATAAAATCAAATGTGGTTTGCAAATCATCATATTTAATAACAACTTGTTCCTCATTTAAAACAAAATTAGAACACAACGCCTCAATAACTTCCTTATATTCTTCAACTACCCCTAACATTTTTGCTGTCGATATCACAAAATACATTGAAGATGGTGTATTCTCCCAAGATGGATCAATACTCGTTTGTCTTTTCAAATTACTTTGAAACTCATACATCAAATTCCATATTGGACTAACTGATAATACATCGCTTTGATTATTCTCACCAATCAAATGAATTAATGCCTTCCATTTCTTTCGATTATCAATATAGTTTATATATCTTTTAATAATTTCTTTACGTTCATAAACAGTAACCGAACAATTATTTTCAATGTATCTCGCAATAAAATTTGAAATTGTACGATGTGCAAGAAAGATGGAATTTCCATCACTCTTAGCTGTTATAACGTCTTTTAAATATAAAGTTCCATAATTCTTAATAAACTGCCTTGGAGTTTCGAATTCATATGTTCCCAAAACCGCCATTATATGAATTAATTTTAATTGCTCCTCATCTGTTGTCTGAATAAAACATCTAAATAATTCTGCAGCATTATTTCTTATATCGCAATTATGTTTTCTTTCCAACCTTAGTGCTGCACTTATCAAAGCTAGATTATCTTCACAAATTGACAATAATTCTTGATTATTCAACCTGTTTCTCATCATATTAATAAACTTTTGAGGTTTTGTTTCAATCGTTGGCACAACCTTTTTGTATTGTAAGAAATCTACGGACTGTACTAAAGATGACCAACTAATAGCAAAAATATGAAGATTCCTACTTTGTATGCCTGATTTATGATTTGCCATAAACTCTAATAAAGTTTTTGCAAACTCGACATCACATTGCAAATCATCAATCAACAGTGCACAATTTACACCATATTCTACTAATATCTTCAAAAAATTAATATCACAGGTATTTTCAACCGAAGGATTGTATACAAACTTGGAATAATTACAATAAGTGAGTGTGTATATCCCCAAAAATGTTTTGCCCGTGCAACTTTTGTTGTAACACCATAAAATATTTTCTTCATCTATTATTTTCCTAGCAGTATAGGTTTCATCAGAAATAAAAAAATCGTCTTCTTTATACCCGATTCTTTCAATAAATCTTTTCCAAGACAGAAGTGCATCTTTTCTAATCTTTTCAACGTTTCCAAAAACTTGTTGATTATTAATGAGTTTACTATTTTTATATAGGAAATCTGAACATCGAATTTGCCCAAACAATAACCTTGTTAACAAATCAATATCAATATCAGTTAATTCAACCTGAAAACAAATATCGTTTGCTGATGCTTTAATTTCAAAGCATTCTTTACCATCAATTACAAATTTTATATTTAAATCACAATTCCCCTTACTTTCTTTTACTAATTCATCACATAAATTAGCAAAGACTTCACTATTGTTATATATGTCATTGATGGTAAATCCTTTTTTATAAAGAACAAGGTACGGATATATAGTATTCAACATTTTTTTATCATTCATCTCTACTCCCCCTTATTCCAGTAAAATAAAAAAAGCCTAATCAAGCGCTCTCTTCGTGCGCTTAACTAGACAGAACAAATTCTTCTTTTGCTCAACCTATTACCTTTTATACATAGGTTACGGATGTCAATATTCAAATATTTAAAATAAATGTACCATAAAGCAACTTAAAAGTCAATGTCTTTCTAAAAACAAGACATCCTAAAAAGAACCTCCAAATTTTGAGGGACTTGGAGGCTTGATCCCGACCAATTAATACACTATTGTTTTCTATATCTGGTTATCTTTCTCCAGTTTTCTGGGAAGCCCATTTTCTCATATAATTCCTGTTCCGATATACTATCATGCTTCTTAAGGTATTTGTCAATTAATGCTTTAAGTTCCTTTATAAATTCCTTATACCAGCTATCACTCAGCATATATCTTAAAGCAATCACAACTGAAAATAAATCATTTTTTCCATTCACATATTGTGTGCCTTTTTGAGCAATCTTTAATTTCATATGTATCGGTAAATCTGGAATGCTGTCGGTAGTTCTATATGTAAATAATCGTTCACCATGCGCACAGACATTTCTGAATTTTACCATTACAGCCAAAATAGAAATCATTTGACTCTCGTTGATACATGGATAATTCCTGCTGACTTTAATCTGTATATCCTGCGGAAGCAGCATATACATTTTTGAGATATTTCCAAATGTCAATGCATTTGTCAGTACCCATAACGGAACATTTCCATATTTTCTCTGTGCATGATTTATGTAATTATAATCTGTTGGTTTTGTAACATACCCTTCTAATATTTTTATTAAACGGTCAATATCTCTTTGATTTTTCTTACCTACATAATTGTAATTTGCAGTATCAAGATATTCCTTTTGGTTCTCACCATTCTTCTCTGTAAAATAGTAGGAGACTTGTGACTTTATTTCATTTTCTACTTTAATGAGATATCTCAAAAGCAACTGCCTTAATGATTCATCAAAATAATATAACTCTACAATATCCTCAAATCTCGTTCCATCCTTGTACTTCTTGGTTGTTGGATTTTTAAAGATATCCTTATACCCTCCAATTAATGAATAGTAGCTTGTCTGCCTTAAAATCTCCTTGGCATATGCCTCATCATCAATTTGCAGATTTTTCTCATTCTTCAGTTTGTCTATTTGCTGATCATAACTCAAAAAAATCTTTGGCATATACAATGTCTCCTTAAAGAAAAAAAGAGGAGACCCCGCAGGTTCTCCCCCGGTCGCAGGCCTCACAGGTTTCTGCAACGCGATCACTGTATTCATCTTACTTGACTTTGAACTTCATGTCAAGCAATTTCTACAGCCACTATAGTATATGCTGTTATTTATTCTTTAATACCCAAATATTTATGAAGGCTCAACACCATACGCATCCAGCTTATCAGTCAATTCCTTTATCATATATAGAGTACGTGCCATAGCCTGTTCTGAAATCATCCCTGCATCAAACAAATGCTTATCTCTGCTTTCTATTCTGCTGTATAACGCATCTATTCCGTAAAATACATTCAATAAAGCAAAATTGAACACTTGCTTCCAAGTTGTCAAATCAGATTTACCAAGCTCTATTTTAAACACAGCATCCGTATCATATTCATCCAATATTGCTTCTCTGAATGATGCAACCTTTCCCCTGTTAGAGTGCTCATATTCACTTCCTTCGCAATACATCGAAATATATACACCAAATAATTCTTGTTTCTCTTTTGCCAATTTTGCAATACTCTTGGTATATATCTTTTCAGTATTGTACCCTTCACTTGTAAGCAATGTTTCTACCTGTGTTATCTTTTCTTCTATTTCACTCTCCACAATTATCTCTGCACCGGAATTTTTTATTTTTTCTTCATTTTCAGATACATACTTTTGTATATTTCTAAACTGAAGTAATTTTGAAATATGGTACTCATAATAATACTCTTTGGTTCGTTCATTGTTGTAATCATCACACAAATAACTAATCCACAGTGTGTTATTAAATTGACTCCTTGCCAATATATACGCTTCCTGCTCCATATTATTTTCCAAAAGAACCAGACAACTCTCAAATAAATTTATATTCTTAGCCAGCAAAGAAAGAACTTCTTTAATCCATTCATATCCTTCTAAAATGATTATTGGACTTCCTTCTTTTAATACTTCTTTGCCAATGTATTCTTCTATAAACTTTCCCTGTTCTATCAGTTCTTTAAATTCCGCCTGTTTTCTAAGCATAAAAAATTCTCCCTTAATATTTTGTTATAAACTTGCAGCCATCCTGCTGATACTCATATACTTCCATCTCACCGTCAATATATGTTGCATCTTCCACATTAAAAAGAGTAACACATTTTCCTTGCAAACCAATCAATGCCATTCTTGTACTTCTGTAGGCTACTCCACCAAATCCCTTAGCCATCAGATATCTGCTGAATGCTCTAAAAGAAATATATGCTTCTAACTTAGGATCATCCTCTTTATCCACAGCATAAAAAATCGAGTCACAGATATTTCCAATCAAAATCTTTGAAAGTTGTAACTGTACCTGCCGGTGTATTTCTCTATCTAAGCCTAGCTTTTTCTGTATTCGCTCCAACTCTGCTCTGAATGATTCCTCATCTTTATGTTTCGCATACGACACCATTCGATTCTTTAGCTTAGGCTTATCCTGAATCACTTGCATTATTCTTTCTTTGTAATCATGCTCAGATTCTGTTAATTCCTTTAATTGCTCATCATAATCAATACCATCATATGGCAAGTCCAATATCTTAACTCTTTTATGTACTACTTTAAATTTACATACCGAGAGTTGTTCTCCATTTTTAGCCCGTAACTCCTCAAAGCATGTTTTCTGGGCAAGCTTTATATTCTGACAGTCCTGCCCCTCATTGTCATATGCTAAATAAAGAAAGGCTTCTCCATCTTCATTCCATCTGGTGTCGTGGCAATATGCCGGATTCGGAATAATGTATTTGTAATTGTCAAACACCTCATATCGGCTTGCTCTATATAAATTGTGAAATTCTCTAAGCTGCTTTACAATGAATTCTGGAAAAACCTTCATTGTTTCCGCAAAAAAATCATCAAATATCTTTATAAAACTTGCCTCATTAGCAGCAACACTTTTCCCATCCGGAAGTTCTTTCCACAACTGCAAAATAAATTCTTGCGTATGCTTCCAATAAACTTGTGAATACTGCTCCATAAAATTTGTCTTTCCAAATCTGAAGTACAACTTATTAAGATTATTCAATAAAATGTTGATATACATATCGTGATATTCTTCTTCGTACTCTGACCACTCTTCTTCTGTTGGACTAATTCCAATTGCCTCTTCTACTACTTTTACTGTAGCATTAAATCGGGACAACACTTGATAGATATATTCCTGATGTTTCACATCCGTTTCCTTATTTAATACTTCCAGAATAGCAGTTGTAACTGTTCCTCCAAACCTTCCTTTAAGTTTATTTTGTTCTATTGCTAAATACATTTGATTAAACATACATCTACCTTCCCCTATTCATAAAAATAATACCTGTTTACTATATACGGTATAAGTTCCAAAATATCAGTTGCTGGTATTTCCTTATCCGTATTTCCATCAAAATGAATTTCATAATCATAGTTCCAAAAGTACTTTCCTGCAAAATAAGAAACAAACTGGTATATTATAAAATCCTGGTTATAGTCCTTTATATTGGAAAACGGTATTTTAAATTTTACTAAAAATGCCTTTCCATTTGCTCTCAAATATTCATATAACTGTGGATACTCATTCTTTAATGCATCCCTCGCTAATTCTCCTCCAATATTTTCGCAGAATTGTTCGTATCCAGCATGCATATCTTCACTTAAGAGACCTGTATCTGAATAAAAGCATAATTGCGGTTCTCTACCATGCGAAGGATATTTCCAATCATATTTCTTTTTTATGGCTTCAACCGCTTGAGTAATTTCTTCCTCTGAAGCTTCAAGGGTATGTAATGTTTTAATAATATGTGTGCTATATGCATTCCACTCATTGGTCTGAAGACCAGATGTGAGAATTATTTTCTCATCAAGTGTTTTAGTTGAATGATAGCAAATCATCTCATACTTCTCAAACAACACACACAGTTCTCTGTAAAAATAATATGCCGAACTGGGTCCTATATAATCTTCTATTGCACAACACACATCCCTATCATATTCGATTTCGCATTCCTTAATCTTAGATACTATACTACAAGGTAGGCTTTGAAATCTCTCCAATATTTTTTGTTCTATTTCCATAGGAATTGTGATTATATCTGAAACATCAATTATCATTTAAACTCCCTTCTTAATACCCATTACAACTGCTTTCTCTATATTGGCATTCTTGTTTATATTATACTTGATAGTACTGTCTTTCTACAATCTGCATTTTATATCTTTTCATTTATGCCAACAATAAAACGCCCGAACCCATCGGGCATTTTATTCTTACCATAAATTCAGGCAGGAATTCCGTTTCCCTATTCAGTTGTCATCCCTGCCCGTCACTTACTCATATCTGATTTCCTGCTCCATAACGATTCCCGACTGGAACTGGATAATCAGCTTCTCGGCAGAGACTACTTTAATGCTTGCTATCAGCCTTCTTACAAGGTCATTATCAAATTCCGGTATCTGGCAAGTCTGTTTCTCCAGAAAACTGTCCATATCCTTCAACCGCTGTTCATAACTGTCAGCCAGTTTTTTCTTCCGTCTGGCCTCTATCTGCTCCTCTTTTAGGGTGGTGCTTTCTTCTGCTATCCTGCGGTATCTCTCATCGAATTCATCGGTGTAGGAGCCTACCCTTGCATTCTCCGCAATCAGAGCCACCATCTCTTCTTCCTTTTCTTTGATTTTTTCATCGTATTCATCCGGCTCCTGCTCTCCACCGTAGCTTCCGATTACCCGGATGACATTCTGTCGGAAGGCTCCTACAAAAACTCCATCGCCTCTGGTGATTCGGTTTATGGCCTCCATGACCGCCCTGTTTAATGCTCCCTCTTCCAGTGTCTCGGACTTCTTACAGTTCTTGGTTCCGTTTGTCAGTCGGTTGCTGCACCGCCACACAATCTTCTTTTTGCCATTTCTGGACCATGTAACTCTTCTGTATTCCTGTCCGCAGTCTCCACAGAGTAGTAAACCGGTGAGGGCATATTCTGAGGAAAATTTACTTTTCTGGTTCTTCTTGCGCGTGACCGCTGATTTATTCATGGATGCACGTCTCGCCAGTTCTTCCTGCACCCGGTAAAATAATTCCTTGGGTATGATTGGCTCATGGTCATCTTCCACATAATACTGTGGCACGATTCCCTTGTTGATGACCTTTTTCTTGGTCATAAAATCTACCGTGTAGGTCTTCTGCAGCAGGGCATCCCCCATATATTTTTCATTCCGGAGCATTTTAAAGATTACCGAGTCATACCACTTATCCTGCCCTGTCGCAGTTTTTATGCCATTCTCCTCTAGGTACTGGCTTATCTTTTTGGCACTGTAGCCCTCCAGATAAAGCCGGAAAATCAACCGCACGATTTCTGCCTCCTCCGGTACGATGACCAGATCGCCATTTTCGTTTTTGGTATATCCCATGAATTTGTTGTGGTTGACTATCATCTTTCCATTTTCAAACCTTCGGATCACACCCCATCTGGTATTCTCGCTAATGTTACGGCTTTCTTCCTGTGCCAAACTGCTTAAGATGGTAATCAGGATTTCTCCGGTTCCATCCAAGGTGTTGACACCCTCCTTTTCAAAAACCACCGCAACATTCTTTTCCTTCAGTTTTCGGATGGTCAGCAGGGAGTCTACCGTATTTCTGGCGAATCGGCTCACCGACTTTGTCAGTATCATGTCGATTTTCCCATCCAGTGCATCCTTTATCATGGCATTGAAATCGTCACGCTTTTTAGTGTTGGTTGCACTCTTTCCGTCATCAGCATAAATCCCGGCCATCTTCCAGTTGTCTGTTTCCTCTATTTTTCGGGTATAATATTCCACCTGTGCCTCGTAGCTGCTCTCCTGCTCCTCAAGCTCGGTGCTGACTCGGCAGTAGGCCGCTACCCGCAGTTTCTTCTCTGACAGCTTGATACTCCTGTCATACTGCGGTTTAGCAGGTATCATGGATACTTTCTTCTTTACCGCTGCCTGTGGCATATCTGCTCCTTTCCGGCTCCCTATAAATCTCGGTAGCTTATCTTTATACTGTTATTGTTAGGGAAAATCACTCTCACGGAATCGTCCTTATGCACCACGATCTGCTTTATCAGTTTCCGGTACAGTTCCTCATCGAATTCCTCGATTTCTTTCCTTCCGTCAAGCACTTCCCTCATTTCCTCTGCTTTGATATCCTCATCTCTGACTTCCAGTGTTTTGTACCTCTCAGAAGCCTGTCTGAATAAAAGTGCCATCATTTCATCGGCATCCTTATCTTCCGACTCTTCTATGCACCGTGTGATTCTGCGATATTCGGGACTGACCTGCTGTTCCTTCTTTTCATATTTCTCTGTAAGTCCTGGATTCTGTATCAGCTTATTTATGGCTATGGTACATACCTCTTCTACCTGCCTGTCGGATATAAAACCGCCACCACAGGATACCTTGTTCTGGTACACATAGTTCTTGCATTTCCACTTCGGTATTCCATTCACTCTCTTACTGTGTGGCTGAATATGGCTGTAGGGGCATCCGCACTCTGCACATATCAGCACTCCGCTGAATATAAGCCTTTCCCTTTTGTTTGGTCTGTGCTTTCCACGACTCCCCTCAATCCGTACCTGCTCCCGTCTTTTCTGTACCCTTTCAAACAGTTCCTTATCTATAATCTGCTCATAATCTTCCGTTCCAAGGTAGTTGTAGTTCTCCAGTATCCTACCTATGGAGGCATGGGACCAGCCGACTCTATCATGGGCATTGGTAACTCCATTTTCTTTCAGTGTTTTTGCAATCTGCCATGCTGAAATTCCATTATCATAGTCTGTAAAAATCTGTACCACCAGATTCTTATGCTCCTCATAAACCTCTATCTTTCCATTTATGACCTTATACCCGATTGGTGTGTGCCACTGCATCTTCACTGCCCCCTTCCTTTTCCGTCAGCACCAGACCGTTCTTTAGGCAGAAACTGATTTCATGGTCCAGGGATATGCGAATCTCCTTTACTGCCATGTTAAACAACTCTTCCTGAAACTCCCTCTGGTATCCTTCCTGCTTTAAAAGTCCGATAAGCTGCTCCGTCCTCACAATCTCTTTGGTCCGCTTATACTTTCTTGCAAGGAGCGTTTTCCTCCGCCTGCATTCCGTCAGCCTGTGAGCCAGCAGATTATTTTTCTCCATAAAAAGAGCAGAGTCCATATATCCCTTCTTCATTACTTGATTCAGGATTTGGCTCTGCTCACTTAAGGAGTGTATCTCATTATCCAGTTTTTCGATTTCTTCGGTATCCGGCTTACTTGCTGCCAGCTCCGTTAAGGCTTTCAGCAGGGATTCCAGTACGGTTCCCTGGTTGGTGTACAGCTTATTCCACATATCTACAAATGCCTGCTGCAGCACATCCTCTCTGATTGCTTTCATGTGACAGAACTCCTTATCTTCCACATGTTTATGGCATGTCCAGATGATTTTCTCATATGGTTTTCCGATGTATATTTTCTGTCTGCGGAAGTGACTGCCACAATCCTCACAGATAATTCTGTTTGAGAAGATGTATCTGCTCTGACTTCTTTTCCCATCCATGTTCAGTGTCCTGCTCCGGTACTCCATGATACTCCGTACCGCCTCTGCTTCCTCATGGGTTATGATGGGTGGATGGGCATCCTTGGTCAGATACATATTCATTTGTCCATAGTTTACCTTTCTGGTAAATGGAAACTGCTTTTCGGTGTAGGTTCTCTGGTGCAGGGCATCCCCCTCATACACTGGATTTATTAAAATATTTTTGACTACACTGTCCTGCCATTTTTCACTTTCCCGAATGGTCGGTATTTGGTGGTCATTCAGCATTTTGGCTATCACATAGGCTCCCATTCCGTTAAGGTAGCTTTCAAAAATCCATCTTACCACCTCTGCCTCAGTTTCCTCTATGATAAGGTTTCCATCCTCATCCTTCCGGTATCCGTATGCAGGGGTTCCTACGATAAAGGTTCCATTCTCGAAGCGGTTGATGATTGCCCAGCGATTATTACCCGAAAAATCTTCCGATTCTCCCTGTGCTACGGATGCCAGTATTGTCAGCATCAGTTCACTGGCTTCGGTTAATGTGTTTATATTCTCTTTTTCAAAATAAATCCCCACACCGATTGCCTTTAATTTTCGGATGGTTTGTATGCATTCCACCGTATTTCTGGCAAATCTCGTTATGGACTTGGTCAGGATCAGTTCAATATCTCCCTCTTCACAGGCGGCTATCATTGCTTTGAAATCATCCCTGCCCTTTACCTTGGTTCCGGTGATTCCCTCATCCGCATACACACCTGCGAACTCCCAGAGTGGATTATTCTCTATCTTTTCCGCGTAATACTCCACCTGTGTGGCATAAGATTCTGCCTGCACTCTTGAGCCGGTACTGACTCTGGCATAGGCACACACTTTTAACCTCTGCTGTGGCTGCGTATGTTTACTTTCGAAAATCGCATTTATGACCGTTACTTTTTTAGCCATCTTGGTTCTCCTTTCCTTTATTTTCAAGGAATTCCTCCCCTGTTAGCAACATACACTACCACACAATTTGGAATATATCCAGCCAAATGGCACATTTGGCTTGGTTTTCTACAGATATACTTTGGCAAGTTCCGGAGAAAAGGTTTCAATGTTCAAAACATTAATTTTTTCTCTTTCTTCCTCGCTTATCAGACCGCTTTCCTGCATCTTTGAAAGCAGATGTGAAGCAATCTTATACATGACCTCATTGGCTCCCTGCTGCATATTCCCCATACCGCCATACTCCTTCCTCAATCCCTCTGATAGCTTCCTGCTGTATTTACCGCCATTGCAAAAAGCACCAGTGTTCCAATCACAACTACGGTTGCTGCAATCCCTATTCCAACTAATACCCGCATCTTCCATTCCTCCATTTCACGAATACTAATCTTAAAATCTCAGCTACAAACACTTTTCCTACATGATGGCACATTCTGCCATTGTTACTGCCTCATCCTCTGCCGCAAAGAAAGCATCTGCCACATCGCGGTCTACCATGATGACTTCTCCGGCCTCTGCCTCGCCCATCTGAATGGGAGCCAACTTCGCCACAATCTCTCCGCAGAGCTTCTGATCCGGACAGTTATTGATAAAACCGCCAAAGGTATCCAGAATCAGTCTGTCGCACATATCTGTGACAATCATCTTTTCTGCATCCATGAAATGGCTTCCTAAAAAGTTTGCCAGATTCTCCGGCGTTGTGGAAATCATGTACTCTTTTCTTGCTCCACTACCACTCGGATAGAGAAATGCATAGCCAACCTGCTCCGTATCCAAGACCTTCTCTACCTGTTTCATATCTTCTTTCTTCATATCCATATCCGTCCTTTCCCTGCCACATTTGCGGCATCTTTCATTTTTCATATTCATCTGTGCTTAATCCCACAAGAATACGGTGGAAGCCATAACCTCCACCGCATGAATTCTGTTATTAAGCCTTACTTCCTTTTGTCCTTCATCTCATTTATTATGAAATGACTGCTCCTATTCGACACTACTCCCCGGAGCCGGATGTGCCGCAAAAACAGAGGAGCATGAAAAGAATTTCCTGCGTTCTCTCTGTCCCGGTACACCCTTAGGCAACAATCTGAACTGTCTGCTGGCTTCTGCCAATCGGCAGGCAGACATCACTGGCATCTCACCTCCACCACTGCGTGCTGGCTATCTCAAGGAGTATCATTATAGGCTCATTCCCGTCTTCGCACCCACCCGCCACGGATGGGCTGTTCCCCGGCTTTCCCGCTCGAATCCTTAGATGCGATCTTTTTTACGACATACAGGGCAGCGGATTCTGACAGATAAAACTGTCAGCCCTTTCCTGCCCTGTTGTCGCAGGACTGTCACTGCGCCCCGGTAACGGCTCTAGGAATGGCTAATGTATCCAGATTGTTGGATATGGCTGGCAGCTCACTCGTGATATGCCGCTGCTCTCGGTTTAAGTTTCCTTCTGGAAACTCCTCTCCGGCGTTTGTCAATGTACCATGAGAGGCGTTCCCGAAAGAGACCATCTGTCCGAAAATAATTCCTCTCATAAGGTACTCACACAAAAACGCGTTTTGACCACCCTAAAAATTAAAAAAAAATATTTTTTTCTTTTCTGCTGTATTTTTTCTGCCATTCATTGTATAATAAGATTAGAATTGATTCAGAATTTTACTATGGAAGGAGTTTTGACCATGCAGACATTGATTAAACCTTCTGCTGCAATCCGGCAGAATTATTCAGAAATAGCCAATCTTTGCAAACAGACCGGTGAGCCGGTATTCCTGACCAAAAACGGGGAAGGCGATCTGGTGGTTATGGATATCACAGCGTATGACCAAAGAGAAAAACAGCTTGAACTTCGTGAAAAGCTGATTGAAGTCGAGGAACAGCGGCGTGCCGGTATTGCGGATATTCCTGCCTGTACCGTCAGCGAAAACTTACGCAGCCGTTTAAAGGAGAAAGCTGCCCATGTATAAAGTAGATGTTTCCCCTGCGGCTAACGCCGTACTTGAAGACTATGTTGACCGCTGTCATGCAGACAACGGACTGGAATGTGCCATGCGCCTGCTGGATTCCTATGATGAGAAAATCTCTTATCTGGAAAACCAGCCGCTCATCGGCTGTGCCAGACTGAAATATATTCCTGCCAGATACCGTGTCCTGAATTTCTGGCCGCATCTCTGGTTCGTTTTCCAGATCAAGGAAGAAGAAAACTGTGTAAAAATTGATTATATTATTGATGACAGGCAGAACTATGGTTCTTTCCTGTATTAAACGGGGAGCCTCCAATCTGTGAGGCTCCCCATTTTGTACCATAAAATGATTCGTAAACATAACACACTTAGCACATTGGGAAATAATTTCCGCTTAGAAAAAACGACGCAAAACTGCTACACCACTCTGTATGGATTTCCACACTGCATTCTGATTTGTTCCCTGTCTGTCGGCAATCTCCCTCGTAGTCATCCCTTCAAAAAAATAAAGATGCAGGCGCTCTCTTTGAATTTCTGAAAGTGTCTGCATCGCTTTTTGTAAGATTTCTATTTCCATCTGCCGGATGACCATATCTTCCAATGACTCCGGTGATTCCATTAGTAAGTCCTCCGTATCGCCTTCCGTAAATCCTTCTGCGGTTCTGTTCCTTAAGTCCCGCATTTGCTCTGCATGCGCCTCTTTTCTGAAAGTGTTCGCCAGTATCTCATAAACCTCCGGGGTGACATAGGCATACTCTTCCTCCCCGACAGCCTCTTTGTAATAATCCTGTATCCAGATTTTTCTCCATTCTGACATGAAAATGTCCTCCATTTCGTGATTTTTCTTGAAATGAAGGACATCCGGTGGACTCTTGTTATGAAGTTCTGCTGTGCCTTTAATGGCAGAAAGGGCAAAAAATAAGCGTGCAGTTATTACCCTCTCGGATAAAACTGCACGCCAAGTAGCGGTCTGTGTACCGTCTATTCTTTTATTTTCTGCTTTTTCTGAAAAATAAGCAGAATTTATCCATAACTCCCTTCCCACCAACAGACTGTTTCTCCCCTCATAATGTCTTATCTGCTTCAGGAAGTGTATTCAATGAATCTTTTTTCAGCTATGCATAAAAAATGCAGTCATAGCCATGAATCATTCCCATGTCTATGACTGCATTCTCACTTCGCACTTTATAAATGACTTATTTATTGCGAAATTCTTTGACTCCGGCAGGCTGTTTCGGCTGATGATAAATATACATACACCTGCTGTCTGCCGCCATCTTTACTGATTTACTTGCAACTTTCTCTAAAACTTTTGCTACTGCATTACTTACTTTCTTTGTCATAAAATGACACCTCCCTCTTTGATCTGATAGGTGTAAGTATAGTATATTTTTGCATTCTACATTATTGTATGTTGAAAATACGACACAACTCGTCATTTTTCCCCATCAGCGCCATACATTACCACGGATACCCGGAACTCGTTCCCTGT
>ENA-OPCA01000716-OPCA01000716.1-human-gut-metagenome-genome-assembly--contig:-NODE-716-length-30285-cov-4.420509_pt1 | contig 30285 bp, 42 predicted proteins | sample MGYA00241076_ERZ501468 | MGnify/ENA primary metagenome ERZ501468 (study PRJEB25962, sample SAMEA2042633) | human gut metagenome | biome: human gut; feature: human-associated habitat; material: faeces... | reverse complement strand
CTCGACGAACATTTTGCCGGTTTTGGCTGCTCCGTCCTCGATGGCGACGGTGTCGCCCTTCTTGGGGTTCCATGTGTCCCACAGTTGGCGGGTGTCGTTCAGTTTCAGCAGCAGCTCGTCGCTCTGCTTCTCGGCGTACATATCGTGATAGCAGCGGTGGACGCTGATGTCGGGGTAGATGTCGACGCCTTGGTATAAGATTTTCACATGGATCACCTCCTCCACGGGGGCAGCGTGTCGGGTGTGGTTACGGTCTCGACGATCGGGATCCGTACCAGCTCGCCGCCCTCGAAGATCAGGACGTCGCAGAGGTCGGGGTTGGCGGCGATGATGGTGCTCGCCATGCGCTCCTCGTTATAGGCAGCCAGCGCGATGCTGTCAAAAGTGTCGCCGCCCTGTGCGGTGTACTCAATAAAGCCGACTGTCTGCTGTGACATAGGTGCCGCCCTCCCTTCTGCTTAGTGCTTCGAGAACGAAGTCAATGAACTCGGGCTCCAGCTCGCGCAGCTTGCGGATCAGGGCGTCCTCGTCGGTGTCGCCTTCGGTCTTGATCTGCGGGGAGAAGGAGAGCCCGCTCAGGTCGTAGACCACGGACGTGCTCGAGCCTCCGCTCAGCAGCTCGTAGTCGCTTTCGTTGGACGCGCCGAGCATTTGCCCGGCCTTGGCCCAGTATTCGAGGTTTTCGCTGCGGTATGCAGGGTTGAAGCTGATGACAGCCTCGGTAGGGTATCGCGGATCCTCGCCCGCGATGGACGGGCCGCTCGTGAAGCCGCCGGTTGCGAAGCCGGAGACGCCCCCGCCGCCACCCCCGCCGCCGAACAGGCCGGCGATCTTACTGATGACGCCGGAGCCGAAGCTCACGATCTTGGCGATGACGTCGGCGATCGTCCCCAGCACGGAGGCGATCGGCTGAAGCAGGGCCAGCAGAGGGCTCAGGATCGGCATAACGAGGTTGAGCAGAGACACGAGAGGCGGCAGCAGCGCTTGGACGATCTGCATCAGAGGCGGCAGCAGCGGCATGATGACGTCGTTGACGATCTGAAGCGCGACCTCCAGCAGCGGGGTGATGACCGGCAGCAGCGCGGAAATGATCTGCACCAGTACCGGCAGCACAGCGCTCACGATCTGCGTTATCATGGGGAGGATCGTGCTCAGAAGGCTGGCGATCGGCGGCAAAATTGCCCCGACGATCTGCATCAGTGGCGGGAGTAGAGTCTGCACCAAACTGAGCAGCGGCGGGAGCAGGGTGCTCATGAGCTGCGTCAGGATTGGCAGCAGATCAGCCGCGAGCTGAGAGATCAGCGGCAGCACGTCCTCGAGAGCGGCAGCCAGCCGCTCCCATGAGGAACTCCTCGACAAAAGGCGCCGCAGCCTCGACCGCGTCGCTGATGACCGGGACGATCTGCTCCATGAGCTTTTGCAGCACGGGCATGAACTTGTTGAGGCCGTCGAACACAGTGTTTGCCATCGGCTTCAGGGCGACCTCAAGGCCCTGCTTCATGATCTGGAGCCGCTCGGCGAAGTCGTAGGTGTCCTCGGCCGCGCCGGCGATGGTTTCGCCGTTCTCCATCAGGCTTTCCGTCAGATCTCCGACGGCGAGAGTGCCGTCTCTGATCGCTGCGGCCATTGTGGATCCGGCCTTGGTGCCGAAGATCTCCGACGCGATGCTTGCGGCCTCTGCGGCCGTGCCTGCGTTCTTGATCTGCTCGTAGTACATAGCCAGCCCATCGCTCGCGCTGATGCCTTCCTTCGCCAGTGCGCCGACGCTCTTTTTCATGGCGCCGAGGACTTCCTCAGTGTTGACGCCGGCCTTGTCGAGCTGACCCATGAGGGCGCTCGCTGTCTCGAAGGAATAGCCCATCTCCTGAAGCTGTGGGCCGAACTTCTGCATATTGCTCATAAGGTCAGTGAAGCCCATGCCGGTGCTCTGGCTGACCTTGAAGATGTAGTCCATCGCGCCGCCCATGTTGTCGGCGTCGATGTTCCACTGTTGGAAGGCTTGGCTCGACTCCTCGATCACGCCGCCGAGGTCGTCCCCCAGCATATCGCTCACTTGGAGCGCCTGCTTGGAGATCTCCTGAAGCTGCGGGCCAGTCAGGCCGAGCCGGGTGTTGTAGTCCGCGATGGCTTTGCTGGCGTCCTCCATAGTGGTCGGCACGCTCTTGTAGATCTCGTCGAAGTCATCGAGCAGCCCATCCAGAGCGTCGCCGGTCGCGCCGGTGCCGATGCGGATGGCGTCGGCTGCTCCGTCGAACTGGCTGCCGAGATCCTTCAGGTACTTGCCGGCCTCCACCACGGCCTTGCCAGTGGCGACCGCGATGCCGCCGACGGCGGCACCCACGGCGAGAGCTTTTACGTTCAGGCCGCTGATCTTTTTCTGCGCGGACTCGATCGCCTTCCCGAGTGAGGGGTCGATGCTGCCGGCCAGATTGACGACCGCCTGAAGCTCTTTCCCTTTTCCTGCCATGTGTGTCACCTCCTCCTGATGTGCGGCTTTTTAATGGTCGGCGCCGGGTGGCGCTTCGCCTGTTGCTTGGCTTCTTCCACGGCCTCGCCGTATTCCGTCAGGAAGTCGGTCAGCCTTCGCTCTCCGATGTCTCGGACTGAGGTGTGGAAGGCTCGGGCGTAGTCTCGGATTGCTCGCCGGAGCTGTTTTGGCTGGAGGGTTCCTCCGACCTCCCGGAAATAAAATCCCGGCCGATCCTCATGATCTGCATGACGTCATAGCCGTGGACGCGCTCGAGGTCGCTCATGTCGATCTCGGGGTTGACGGCGATGATGGCCTCGAAGCCGAGGTAGAGGTGCAGACCATAGTCCAGCTCGGCCGCGCCGGCCGCGTTGCCGTTCTTGGATCCGCTGGCGGTCAGCTTGCGGGAGTCGGCCTCCGCGAACATTTGCGCGGTGATCTCATTCGCGTCATAGGTCAGCTCCGTGCGCTTCTTGTTGTTGATGGTCAGCGGGTTGCTGAGTGTGATCTTGTTCTTCATGGGGTACTCCTTTCCGAAAATAAGAGCCGCCCCGGAGAGGGGCGGCCCTGTCTGTTACAGCAGGCTGCGGATCTGCTTGTAGTAGTCCTTGCCGCCGACGCGGAGGATCTGGTTGAGCTGGTCGATCAGCCAGTATTCCGTCCCGTCGACGAAAAGCTGGTAGCGGCTGACCGCGTAGCCCAGCTCGTTCTCGCTCTGGCTGCCGGGATCCACGGACAGACCGGGGATCGTCTTGGTCACGACGCGGAGAAACGCCTTGCAGCCGACGGTCTTGGTGGATCCGTCTGCCTTCTTGACGTCCTGCACCCAGCGGAACTCGAGCGTTCTGCTGTCGAGAGAGGCCATAGAGCGCAGGCCCATGTCGGTGCCGACCTTGTTGACAGTCGCCTCCATAGCCTCGATCTGGCCGATGATCGGCAGCGTCAGGGTGCCCATCGCCTTGAAGTCAGCAGTCAGGAGATTGATGGCCGGCAGCGTGATGGTCACGTCCTTGGCGACCAGTTTGCCGGCGTCGTACACAGTGTCAGCCAGTACGGGGCCGTTGAGGTCGATCCATGCCATTACTCCTCACCTCCTTCGTAGTAGACGGAGAAGCCGGCGTCGGTGTATGCGACGTAGACGCTGGCACTCTTGAGCGGAGGCGTCGGGGTGACGTTGATGTCCCACCTGAAGTCGCCGTTCATGATGTCGGTGGTGCTGTTCTCACTCTCGAGGAACAGGATCTTCGGCTCGCCGATCAGGGCGCCCATGCTGACGTAGCCGTCGAGCTTCTCCTGCTCGCGGTTGATGATCTGATCCTTCAGCGCTCTGGTCATGGGCTCGTCGATCTTCGGGCTCCATTCGCGCTGGAAACTGTTGGTGATGTGCATGAGCATACGCATAGAGACGTCGAAGATGGCGCGGGGGTCTACTTCGGCGCCGTAGGTGTATGCAGCAGTGTGGTCGCCCCACAGCACCCACTCACCAGCCCACGCCACGACGGTGCTGATGCCCTTCTGCGTGAGCTCCTTGCCGGTCTGCTGGTCGAAGCCGCGGTTCTTGGCGTTGGCCCCAAAATACTGCTTGATGACCGGCACGGCCTTGTTGCCGCAGGTTTCCATCGGGACGCTGTTGTGGCTGAAGTCGGCACGCATGAGCTCGACTGCTGCCAGCGTGCTGAGGTGGTAGTTGTTGCCGAGGTTGTCGGTGGCCTGCGGCCAGAATACCTTCGAGCGCTCGCTGGTGAAGGCATTGTTCTTCTTCCATGCGATCGCCTTCTCGATGGTATCGACGGCCTGCGCGTCGCCGTCTACCAGAGGCAGGTCGGCGAGGACGAAGGCGTCCCAGTGGCCGTTGATCTTCTGGCTGGCCGCGATCATAGCGTTGTAGACCGCAGGGCTGTGGCTCCAGCCGGGTGCGACGATCAGGTTGACGACTGCGTACTGCTCGGGGTAGAGCAGGGCGATGGAGCTGAGGCCGCTATACTCGCCGGAGGCGGTGACGCCGCCGATGATGTCGGCGTCCTCTACCAGAGAGTCGTCGATCTCGTAGAAACTGGCCGTCAGGTTGCCGGTGAGCTGCGCGTCCTGCTTCAGGCTGGTGATGATGACCGTGCCCTTAGTGAAGTTGTAGTCCACGGCGTAGTCCTCGCCCTCGACGTAGTTGCCGGCGCTGTCGCCGGCTTTGGCGATGGTCAGGGTGTCGAGGATGATGGTGGAGCTGGCGAACTCAGCGCGGCCGCCTGCGAAGCTCAGGGGCGCGGTCGTCTGCGCCTCCTTTCTGTGCTTGCCGGCAGCGGGATCCAGCACGTTGATGACGTAGATGGGGCCGATGTTGCCGATGGTGTTGTTGAAGTGCGCGTTCATGACTTCGCAGAGGGTGAAGGTGCCCCAGTCGGCTGCATACCCGAGCTTTTTCTGCGCGTCGATCAGGTTGCTGATCTTCACGGGCTCGTTGATGACGCCGGCCTTGTCGAAGCCGCGCACGAGGTTGACGGGCGCGGTGCCGATGTAGATCGGCGTGGTGCCCGCCTGCACGGCGCTCTGTGCCACGGTCTCGCCGATGTGGCCGTAGGCGCCGTAGAGGTACTCGTTTGCCATGTGCTTGTCCTCCTTTGCATAAAATTAGACAGCCGAGGACTCGGCTGCCTTAAAGCAGATGGTCGTAGTTTTTGGCGTGCCGGGTGAGGGTCTCCTCGACGGAGAACTCAGCCCACGCAAACCAGTAGGGATAAAAGTCAGGTACAGCGTCCTGCTCAGCGACGGGGCCGAAGGTGATGCCGAGCTCCTTGATGACGCGCAGGTCTCCGATGTACTCGGCGTTTTCGATCAGTCTGAGCGCCGTGTCCACAAAATTCCATGCGTCACGCCAGCCCTCGCCGTTCTTCTGGAAGAAGTCGGCCGCCTCGCTGTTGTATTGCTGGATATAGGTGCCGCTGCCGTTGCCCTGCGGTATATAGATGTCGGGCCCGTGGTAGCCGGGATCCCATGCAGAAAAGCAGAGCCGGATCTTGATGCCGCGGGTGTGTTCGATCAGGTCATCCTCCCCCTGAGCGAGCTGGACGCAGACCGAAGGGATCGGCGCTGCGACCTTTGGGGGCGTCCTGTCTTTGGACGGGACGAACAGGGAAAAGGCGGCCGGGTTCACCAGCTTGTAGGGGTAGGAGGCGTCTGTGGCGTTGTCGTCGGGGAGCTTCAGCTTTACCAGAGGGCATACCTCGGTATTCAGCCAGCCTCGGACGGTCTCGATGCTATTGACGATGGACACGGTGCAGCACCTCCTACATGGTCACGGTCTGGCCGAGAGCCACGGTTGCGATCCCCATGTCCTCGCTCCAGTCGTTGACGATGTACTCGCGGCCGTCGACGTTCAGGCCCTCGCCCGCCGGGCGCCGGGCAGGCAGATCCTCGACCGCTGCATAAAGCAGTAGAGAGGACTCTGCCACGCTCAGCTCTTGCCCCCCTTGGCGTTCTCGCAGGGCGTTGTCGTCGAGTACAGCCGCGATGGTCTTGCCTTCGACTCTGTGCTCCTCCCCGAACTCAGAGAGATCGAGGAAAACGCGGCGCCGGTCGTTGGCGACCATCTCCTTGAAGCTGAAGGCCATCAGACGGGATCAGCAGCGCCGAACTGAGGGGGCTCCTCGTCGTCGGTGCCGTCGTCGTCAGTCTGGCCGGCCTTGGCCGCCTCGATGGCGGCGATGACGTCGGACTTCTTGCGCATGGCAGAGGCGTCGACGCCGTAGGCAGCGGCGATGTCCTTCAGCTCGTCGAGCTTCATGTCCTCGTTGTACTCAGGCAGGCCGTCCGCAGGGGGCTCGGTGCCTCCCCCGGGCTGGCCGGGATCCTGCGGCGCATTGGCGCCGGCCGGGTCGGGCGTGTTGGGATCCTCGGCCTGAGTGGGTGCTGCGCCGACGTACTTGGCGACGCCTTCCTTGACCAGACGGGCCTCCAGCTCGGGGTCGAACTGCTTGGGGCCGTCCTGATTGGTGATGGGGACTACCTTGCGGCCGTTATAGTAGCCGAAGGTGCCCGCGATGATCTGGATCATGGTCTGCTCCTTTCTGCTGCGCTTAGCCCTGAGTCAGGACGTCCGCAACGATGAACGGGTTCTTGTTGTTGGGGATCAGCAGCGGGCGGCTGGAGATCGTCAGGCTGCGGGTGTTGCCCTCAGCGTTGGACAGATACTTCGGCACGCGGCGGCCGGCGTAGGTGTGGAACTCGCCGTCGGCCTGCTCCACCTGAGTGACGGCGCCGTACAGAGTGCGGCCGCAGGCAGGCGCGGTCAGGATGCACTTGCCGGAAGGGATATAGAGCTGATCCTTGCCAGCGTCGTCGGTGTAGGTCTCGTCGTAGGAGATCACGCTGATGATGCGGCCGTTGACGTTCAGGCGAGCCATGACAGCAGCGCCGGCAGGCAGCACCTCGGGCTCGACCATGCCGAGCTCGTAGCGCTTGTTGTCGAGCAGCTTCTGGATGACCTCATTGTTGACGATGGTGTCGGCCACGTCAGGGGAGCAGATCAGGTCGGTCGCGCGGAGGCCCTTGCTGGTCAGCATACGAGCCATCACGCCGAGGTCGGCGAGGATCTTCGCGCCGGCGGCGTCCCACTTGGTCGTAGGTACGTAGGTTGCGGGGTTGCTGCCTTCGGAGTAGAAGCGGATCTCCATCTCGTCGCTCTCGTCAGCGTCGTCGGCGATGTGCTTCATGATGCAGCCGTTGGTCAGCATGGTCTCAGCGGCCATAGCCTCCTCGCGGCGGGTGATAAACTCGCCCAGCTCGTCGGCGTCCTTCAGGATGAGGGTCTGCTGGCGCTGCTCAGGAGTGAGCTGCGTGTAGAGGGCCTCGCCGAAGCCGCGCTTCTTCAGGTCGTCAGCGGAGAGGGAGCGCTTGGGAGCCACAAAAGGAGGAGTGTATCTCTCCATGTGGTAGCCGTTGCGCAGGATGGTCACGCCGCCCTTGCGGGGAGCGACGAAGGGCGCCAGCTTTTTGCTGCCGTCTCTGTACTCGACCAGCACGTCGTCAGTGGCAAAAACGTCGCTCGCGTCGTTGGTCGGGAAATAGCGGTCACGCAGGAAGGTCGTGGCAGGGGTGAGCTGCTGCACGGCCATGAGCAGCGTGTGGGTCTCATAGAAGTTAAAAGGCATTTTGTTGTCCTCCTTCTCTTAGTATTCGATCGCGTCGGAGAGCAGGATGCCGGCGTTGCGCAGGATCTCCTCGTCCGCTGCGGTCAGGGTGTAGCTGCCATCGGTGTGCAGCTTGTTGCGGGCAAAATGCCCGGTACGATAGGCGGTGGCCACGGTGCCGGCGGTGACGTCGGTGTCGTCGGTCAGGATGTAGGTGCCCTTGGTAGCGCTCAGGGCAGCGGCCGCAGGGGCCAGCTCAGCGCCAGCAGCGCCGGTGACTACGGTGCCGCGCTTCAGGATGCCGGTGCCGGCTGCCAGCTTCACGGTCACGACGTCAGCGACGGGCACGTTGTTGACGATCAGGCCGTCGTATTCCACGGCGCCGATGTTCTCGTCGAGTCTCTTGCTCATTAGTTTTTACCTCCCTTGCTGGTCTTGGTGGAATTGTAGATGCCGACGATGGCGTCCACCTTGGCCTTGTCGTCGGTCTCGCTGCCTTCCTCGCCGCCGTTAGGAGCAGCACCGACGTCGCCAGCGCCAGAGTCGGCATTGTCGGCCGCGCTGTCCTTCAGGTGCTTGATCCCGAGGGCCGCCTGCTTTTTCATAGCCTGAAAAGCGAGCTGCTCAGCGGTGCAGGGGTTTTCGCCGTACTTGGCGTCATGGACGAGCTGCGCGTCGCCCACGCTGGCCTCGATACTCTCGATGGCCTGAAGGCGCTCGCGCTCCTGCGTGATTGCCTCCGTTCTTGCAGTTGCCGCGGCCTGCTGCTCGATCTGAGCCACGAGGTCGGGGTACTGCGCTCTCATTTCTTCGAGGGTCATGGGTTTGTTTCCTCCTTCGTTTTTGATGGCCGGGGTCTCCGGCTTATTTCCAGCCGCAGCAGCGGCGTGGATGCTGTTGTTGACCGGGATCGCCCCGGGGATGTGTCTGAAGTTGCTGACGTCGTGCCTGATACCAGCCACGAGGAGCACCTTCTTGTCTGCGCTCAGGGCGGCAGACGGGCCCGCGTCGTCGAGCAGGGTATTGGCGAAGCCGTTGTCGACCGCCTCCTGACCGACCATCCACGTCTCGCGGGTCATCATGCTGCGGAGCTGGTCGACCTCGATGCCGGTCTTGGCGTGGTAGATCTCCGCGATGGCCCGCTCGCTGGCGTCGAAGTCCTTCTGGAGCTTCTTCAGGTCTTGCAGGTTGTAGTAGTCCCACAGGAGCCCGCTGACGCCGTGGATCATGACCATGCTGCCGGGGTAGACCTGCACCTCGTCGCCGGCGCACATGATGACGCTGGCCGCGCTGGCAGCGATGCCCTCCACGACGACGGTCTTGGTGCCGCTCAGGCCCTTGATCGCGTTGTGGATAGCGATGCCGGTGTAGAGGTCGCCGCCGCAGCTATTGATCTTGATGGTGATGTTGCTCTTGTCCTTCACGGCAGCCAGATCCTCGAGGAAGCCCTCGGGGGTGATGTAGAGGCCGGGCTCAGGCTCGCCCGTCCACCAGTCGATCGGCTGGCTGCTCATGACGTCGCCGTAGAGCAGGATCTCGCCCGTGTCGTCGCCGGTGCTGGCGATGTTCCAGAACTTCTGGAGCTTGCCGCCAGTAGGAGGCGCAGGGGCAGGCCCCGCGATGCAGCGGGGCGGGTTATTTGCTTTCATGGTGTTCGTCCTCCTTGAGTGCTTTGATGATTTCGTTCCGCAGCGCAGCCACCACGCCGGGCTCGGTTGCGCCTGATGCGCTGCCGGTGCCGGAGGAGCTGCTGCCCTGAAGGGGCGCGTTTGCTTCGGCGAGCTTGGCGTTTTCGCGTGCGAGCTGGTCGACGTTGGCGTCCCACTGGCCGCCGTTGAGCCGGATCGTGCTCTGCTCGCGGGTGCTGAAGCCTTCGCCGACTGCGAGGATCTCGGCCGTGATCTCCTTGACCGGGTCGAGCTGGCCCTGAGACGGGCCGATCCATTCGGCGCCGAGATAGGCGGCGCGGATCGCCGGATCCGCGAAAAAGCCCGGGGCGTCAATGCGGCCACGGGCGACGGCCTCGGCCATCCAGATCTCGTAGATCGGGGCGCAGAAGTCAGCGACAAACCACTCGCGGCGCATTTTGAAGGCTTTCCACGCCTCCAGCAGGGCCGCACGGCTGGCGCTGTACGAGCTGTTGAAGGACTTCAGCAGCAGGTCGGCCGGGATCTCGAGCGCAGCGCCCACCTGTTCGCAGATGGCTCGCAGGAACGAGTCGAAGCCGCTGGCCGGCCGCTTCGGGTCGGCAAATACGACGTCCTCGCCGGGCTCCATGATGTTGATCTGGCCCGGGCCCATCTCGTACTCATTGGGATCGCGGCTCACCTCTGGCAGGCTGCTCCCCACTTCGTTGAATGGGTTGTCGGACGCCCCGGCCTCCGTTTTCACGAAGGCGGTGAAAAAGCTCTCGACGATCGCGGCTGTCAGCTCGCTCTCGGTGTACCTGCGAAGCTGAAGCAGCGGCTCGATCACCTGCGCCAGATAGCTGACGCCTCTGTACTGGTCAGGCCGCTCCGAGTCCATGACCTGCAAGATGTTCGGGAGGCCGGTGCGGTCTCCGTATGCCTTGACGCGCGTCCACTTGGTCGACGCCGTGCCGAGCTCGAGGGGGTAGGTGCTGCGGATGTGGTATGCCTCGATCATGCCGTTGGGGTTGACCTCGACGCCGTCGTAGATGGTGTTGCCGTTGGCTGCCTTGCCGGTAGTCGCCAGCAGCGGGGTCATGATGCCGGCGGCCGTCGGGGTTGCCACTCGGTCAGCCTCGACGAGGTGGATCCTGAGTGAGTAGGGCATGGTCGGCGTGGGGTCGTACTGCTTGATGACGGCGAACACGTCGCCGCTCACCAGCCACGAAGCGAGCGCGAGCTGCTGCATGGCGTAGAAGTTGTTCACGCCGGTGGCGTCGCAGGCTGCCTTGCGGTTGGCCCACAGGGCGAACTCCCGCTCCGTCTTTGCCTGCCACAGGTCAGCCGCCTCCTGATCCATGCCGAGGGCCTCGCGGTCGATCCGGCTCTGGAGCTTCAGGCCGACGCCGATGACGTTGGTGCGGTTGGTCTTGATGGCTGAGGTGGCGATCGGGGCCGCCATATAGAGCATACGGGCACGCTGTCGGAGGGTCGCGTTGTTGGCGTCGATGTCCTCCTTCGGGCTGCCGCTCATAGCCCTGAAGCCCTTGGTCGCTTTCTTCTGCCAGCTCGCGCCGGCGTCGCCGTAGCCCTTATTGACGGGGCGCGGCTGCTGCCTTCCGCTCTGCGGTCGGCTGTTGCGTTTCTTCTTGCTGATGTTGCTCACCTCCTTTCAGAAGATGGCAAGGGGCCGAGAGTAAAGGAGCGAAAACTCCCGGCCCGATGCCTATGAAAAAAGCCCCGGGCGGGGCTCTTTTCCGATGTTACCAGTCGCGGGGGACGACCCCCACGGCCTTGCGGGGCTTCTGCCCGTTCAGGGCGCCCTCGAGGTTGGCGATCTCCTTCTCGAGCTGTTTGATGGCGTCCCTGATCTGGCTCAGGTCGGTGTTGTACCTTGCCAGATTGCGGGAGCCGATGCCGTAGCTCTGGACGCCCCCGTCCAGCATCTCGGCTTCTCGCTTCAGGTAGAGCTCGAGCCGGTTCCTTTTGGCTGTGAGCTCTGCCTCGATTGTTGCGCGTGTTTTCATGTGGTGTCCTCCTTACCAGTCGTCGAAGGCGTTGGCCGCCTTGCTGCGCTTTGTCTTGGATCGGGCCTGCTGGCGCTGCTGCGCCGGCTTCTCCTCGAGCCCCTTGAGCCGTCTCTCGACGGCGTCCATGTCGGGGTTGATGATCTTCACGCCGGCCATCGCATAGTCGCGGCAGTCGAGCGCCTCGTTGCGGTTGTGGCCGGGCAGTTTCTCCCACGCCCAGCGGTCGCCGCGGCTGGTGTGTTTGAGCACCAGCTTCTCAGAGAGCAGGCCGTTGAAGTAGTTGAGATCATATCCGGCGTCGGGGTTGCGGTTGAAGTGGCAATACCTCGGCCCGGGTTCCTGCACCTTGAGGCTCGCCATGATGGACGCCTTGCCGGCGTCGACGCCGAGGGTGTAGAGCCAGCAGGTGATCTTCTTGTTGTCGCGGATCGGCACCTTCGAGGGCGGTGAGACGAAGGGGATCCCGTCGCCGCCCTTGCCCTTGATAGCAAAGACGCGCTTATGGATGCGGGCCCGGCAGGCTTCGTACACCTCTTGGGTGAAGTGGCCGCCGGAGTCGACACAGGTGATGGAGATCCGCAGGCCCCGGCCGTTCTTGAAGGTGTAGACGTGGTCGATCACGTCGTCGAGGCGCTGCCAGACCTCCGGGGTGTCCGGCCGGCCCATGATGTAGCCCTTGACGATGCCCCACGTCTCGCCGTAGTGGCCGTGGCCGACTACTTCGTACTCGAGGCGGTTGTCCTGCGTATCGACGCCGCAGGTCAGCACCAGCACGCCGTCAGGCAGCTCCACAGGGGTGCCGTCCGGCCGCGTGCCGTAGTCCTCGCGCCGGGCGAGCATGGTGTCCTCGTCCTCGAGGTCGCCGCGATCCTCCCATAGCTGGCCGAGCAGGGTGTTGTAGACGACTTTGAGCCGCTGCGGGTCGTTCTGCGCGTCGAGGAACTTGAGGACGATCTTCTGCCACGGCGTCCACGGGGAGCTGAAGGCATTCAGCCAGAAGGAGCGCACGCCCTTGGCATAGGCGTCGGGGTTTTCTGCGATCCACTTGGCCGGCTGCCGGCGCATGGTATCCTCGGGGATCAGGCAGCCGCAGCCCGGGCAGGCCCACGAGACGCCACCCTTCAGTTTCCACGTCTTTTTCCCGCGGATCCGTGTGGCCTCGGGCTCGAACTTGATATCGTCGAAAACGATCTCGTGATACTCGCCGCACTCCGGGCAGCGGTGGCACCAGCGCTCCTGTGTGCCTTGGAAGAAGCTGGTCTCGATGTTGCTGTTGCCCTTGATGGTCGGGGTCGAGACTTCGACGGCCTTGGCGTTGTAGAAGGTCGCCTGACGAGCTTCGGCCAGAGCCCACGGGTCGCCCTCGGTGCCGGCACTGACGGCCCAGCGGTCACGCTCGTCGCCGATGATGTACCGGGCGGGCGTGGAGGCCAGCGCCGAGGCGCTGTTGGAGCCGGTCAGGGTGAGCATACCGCCGGGGAAGGACTTCTGGAGGATGGTGTTGCCGCTGTCCTTCGCCTTGACGTCGTGGACTTTGGCCTTCAGCGGCTTGCTGTCGCGGATCATGGGAGCCACGCGCAGCCGGCTGAACTTCCTCGCGTCGTCGATCGTTGGGTGGACGTAGAGGATGCTGCCGGGGTCTTGGTCGATAATGTAGCCGATGATGTTCAGCTCGAGCTCAGACTTGCCGACCTGCGAAGCTGCCACCATTACGATCTTGTGCACCTTGGGATCCGTGAAGGCTTTCATCGGCTCCTCGAGGTACGGGGTGCGCTTGGTGCGCCACGGCCCGGCCTCGGCCGAGCTTTCGGGTGAGAGGCGGCGGTGCTTGTCAGCCCACTCGTCCACGGTCAGGCTCTCGGGCGGTGCGAAGCGCTTGACCGCGCCCGAGATGGCGGCGTTCAGCTTGGCGGCGGCTTTTTTAGTCGTCCGCGTCATCGGAGAGGTCGCTCCAGCCTTCCCGATCCCTTACCCGCCGCGCATATTCCTCGGGATCGTATTTGTAGGCGGCCAGCTCCTCGAGGATCTTGTAGACCTCGGCCCGGATGATCTCGGACGCCTCGGCTGCTGTCTGAGCTGCCACGACGTCGACGGCCAGACGACCGGGCAGGGCTATGAGCATTGACCTGATATTGTAGACGAGGTCGGTCATGACGGCCTCGACGTCCTCGCTGCGGTGCATGGTGCCCTCGAGCTCTTTGAGTTGGAGGGCGGCCATGTCGGCCTTGCTGCGCTTCAGGTCTGCCTCAGCCTCCAGCCGGCGGGCTTCGATCTCGCTGTCCTTCTTGGACGGCTCGCGGCCGTTGGCTTTGTCGCTGAGGTATCGGATGTACTTCTGGATCGTCGGCAGCAGGTCGTAGCGGTTGGCGTGCCCGTCCTTTGTAGCGGTGATGATGCCCTCCTTGGCGAGCTGCTGCACGCGGCGAGGATCCACGCCGAAGATGGCCGCGATGGTCTTGCTGTCGACGAGCTTCGTGTTGGGGTTGTTCGGCATGGCTCTCCTCCTTTCTCCGTGCCATCATTTTCGTGAGCTCACGAAAATGGTCAGGGCCGCGAAACGAAACGGCCCGAAAAATTTTTTTCCAGTCTGCGCGTTTTTTGGGCTCGCCAGCACCGCAGGCCGATCGGTCGCGTCACAGTACCTTCGGCGCGTCTGGACGCCGTGTGCGGCGCTCTGACGGCCTCTGTGGCGCGTTTTCTTGGCTGGCCGTCCGTCGGGTCGGCTGCGTCGCTTCGCGCGTCCTGTGGGCCGCTGTGGGGCCCTGCGGCGGCCGTTGGTGTGGCCCTACTTGCCGAGGGCTCGGTCGAGGTTGTGCTGGAGTCGCTTGGCCGTCTCCTCTTGGAGTCTGGTCATGATCTTCTCGCTGGTCTTGTCGCTGGTTATCATCTGCGGCACCGAGATGGTGGTGAACTTCTGAATGTCGGTGCGGGTGCGGCTCATTCGCTGGAAAGGAATGTAGCCCACGCCGTCGGCCTTGGTATTGCCGGTGCCCATGAGGATATTGTGCGAGCGCTCGGAGTATGGGCCCCCGGGCGTGCGCGTGTTCTTGTAGCGGCCGATGACTTTCTTCTGGCCCTTGATGACCTGCATCTTCAGTGTGTAGCTCTTGCCCGCTGGTGGGGTCTTGGGCGTCATGCCGAAGTGGACAGGGGTCAGCAGCCGGCCGGAGTAGGTGATCGTCATCTCCTCGATGGTCTCGCCTCTGACCTGTATGCTGCCGGCCATCTTCTTCGGCTTGGCTCCCTTGCCGCTGGAGGGCGTGATCTCTGACTTCTTGATGTTGTAGACCTGCGTCACCTCCTGAGCGATCCAGCCCGGGGCGCGGCTCTTGACGTCTCTGACCGTGGCCTTCACGGCCTTGCGGCCCTTCTCGTCGATCTCTTGGACTTGGTCGAGGAGCTTCTGAAGGTTCTCGACGCGCATGGTGATGGATCCTTTTGCCACTGGCTCACCTCCTTCAGGGCATAGAAAAGCCGCCGGGCGTGTGTACGCTCGACGGCTCGGTTGCCTTTCGGCTTCTCTTTGGTTGTTGGCTGGCTGGCCTTTGGACGTTGGCCGCGTGTGCGGCTTTCGTCCGTCGGTCTTTCGTATGATACAGAATAGCACGGGGTCGGTGTGACTTTCAATGTCATTCGCTCCGTTTTAGTGTCATTTGCTGTCATTCACTTCGGCCTCGATCTCGGCGAGGCTCAGGAGGGCCCGGCCGTGGACTCGGTACATCCTCCTTTGGTAGGCGTCCGCTTTGTCCGCAAAGTCGGGGCGGTTGCCATACAGCGCGAAGGTGACGTCCGGCCACTCGGCCCGGTCGAGATACTTGAGCTGGATGGTCAGGCGCTCGTCGGGGTCGTCCATGAGCTCGGTCATGGCTTCGATGGCCCGGCGCTCGGCTTTCTCCTCGGCCTCCTTCTGCCGGATTTTCGCCTCGAGCTCCATCTTCTTCTCGACGGCAGCGGCGACGGGGTTGGAGACGCCGCCCTGCGGCCGTGGCATACCAGACAGATCAGGCCCGGACGGGCTGCCGATCGTGGCCTCCATGCGGTCGAGGCGCTCGCGCTGGTTGTCGATGTCCCTGAGCAGGGCCGTGTACCTGTGCAGCCGTTCCTTGATCCTTTTGGTTTTGGGTTGATCGTTCATTTCTTCAGGGCGTCACTCCTGCTCACCTCCTTCGTCGTCGGGCTCGAAGATCTCGGCGATGGCCTCCCGCGGGAGCTCCTTGCCTTGACGGACGCAGCGGACGTTATTCTTGCCTGTGATGCTGATGTATCGCTTCACGATCACGTCGGTGTATGCCGGCGTCAGCTCCATCAGGTACGAGGGCTGCCCGTGTGCCTCGCAGGCGGCCATTGTTGTGCCGGATCCTCCGAAGGGGTCATAGACGCCCTTGGCGAAGTCCGTGTTGTCGACGAGCCTCTCCAGCAGCTCGACGGGTTTCTGTGTGGGGTGCAGCTCATTCCCGGAGCGTGAGATGCTCAGCACGTTGCCGTAGCCCTTGTGGCCGTCGAAGTGCGTCGCGGCCCGGGCGCCGAACAGTATGAGCTCATGCTGCGATCGCCAGCCGACGCCCATGCCCGGCGTGCCCTTGTCCCATACGATCTCAGACTTGACGCCGAAGCCGGCAGCCTCCACCAGATCGAACAGATATACCCACATTCGCCAGTCGGTGAAGATGTAGGCGTAGAGGCACGGGATGTCGGTCAGGGCGCCGCGGATCAGGTTTTGGTAGCCCCGGGTGCTGAGGATGTCGTTGGCGATCTTCGGGGCCTTTCCGTCTTTGTGTGTCGTGCCGATGCTGCCGGTCGACTTCTGTGACTCCTTGCTGCCGCCTGAGCAGTAGGGCGGGTCGGTCAGCAGGATCTCCGGCGTCGCTCCGTCCAGCAGCAGGGCGCGATCCTCCGGCCGGGTGCAGTCTCCGCAGAGGACGCGGTGCTTGCCGAGGATCCAGAGGTCGCCGTACTGCGTGACGGGTTTGGCCGGCGGTGGGATCTCGGCGTCGGGGTCGCCCTTGAGCTCCTGATCGTGGACGGCTTCAGAGAGGGCCGTGACGATGTTGCCGTATTCCTCCTCGGTGTAGCCGGAGAGCATGAACGGGATCTCGCCCGTGTCTATGTCTGCAAATACCTCGGCGAGCATTTTGTTGTCGATCGTGGCGAGCTCTGCGATGCGGTTGTCGGCGGTCAGGTCGGCCATCTCCTCGGCCTCGCTGGCGTAGTTTTGGTAGTCGACCGGGGCCTCCTTCAGGTCGTCGAGCTCGGCGGCCATGAGGCGGCCGTGGCCCTTTACGATGTAGCCGCTGCGGGTGCTGACGGTGATCGGCCCGCGCCAGCCCGTCGCCCGGATGACCGAGGCGAGGAGCTTGATCTGCTCCGGCGGGTGCTGGTTCGGGTTCTTCGGGTTCGGCTGGAGGTCTTTGATCGGCACGATGGCGTCATGGGCGCAGAACACGGGGACGCCGTCGGCGTATGCCTTCGGCTCCGCTGTGGTGATGTACTCGGCCAGCTCCGGCCCGTCCTGCGGCTGTGGTTTATCCTTTGCCATTGTGCTTTCCTCCTCTCTTGAATTGCCCGGCCTGCGGGCAGGTGGCCCAGTGTGGCCGGTATCCGGCGTCTGTGGCCTCAGCTCCGGGCACGATCTCGCAGCTCACGACCTCGCCCCGGGTGGTGACGATCTTGTCCTTCCCGCCGGGCGCTGCCTTGTAGTAGACCGGCGCCGGATCGCACGGCATGGCCTTCCCGGCCGGTGTCTTGATCCAGACGATCGGAGCGCCGCAGCCCCGGCAGGTTGCTTTATTCATTGGCTGCGCCCCCTTTCTGCCTCGCGGATCATTCCGTTTTCGATATATCTGGTGTGTAGCCTTCCGGCCAGCCTTTCCAGCTTCGCCTCCTCGACCTCCTCGGTGGAGCGGTGGAAGATGATGCGGAGCTGGTCGAGCATGATCTGGACGTCAGCCATCTCCTCGACCACGTTGCCGATCGCCGCGGTCACTTCGCAGCCAGCCTGTGCCCGTTTGATTTTGCATAGGGCCTTGGTCAGCTCGGCCATCTCCTCGATCGCCATGTCGATTTGTGCCGGCTCTCCATAGGTGCGGATCGCTCTGGTTAGGAGGGCGGTGCGTTCTTCTTTCTCCATCAGCGTCTCCTCCTCTCCAGCGCTCTGAGCGCCTCCTTTGTCAGCACAACGATCAGCACGATCACGATGGCGGCCAGTACGATCCCGGTGGGGATCCAGATCGGGGCCAGCACCCACACCCACGGCCAGTCGATCAGGTGCGTGACCTTCAGTACGATAAAAGCGACGGCCAGCAGCGTCCAGAAGATGCCGCCGGAGCTGCCGCTGCTCTTGTTGTTGTCGTTCATGGTTTCCTCCTTTCAGTGTTTGCCGCCGGCAGCGACGCCGGCCTTCAGGGCACAGGTGGTGCACGCTGCGCGGAGCTCGGGCTCGGCTGCCATCGCCTGACGGGCGAGGTCATTCTCCCAGCACTCAGCTCCGCAGATCGGGCAGGTGACGAGCTTCCAGTCGTCGCGCTGCGGGTCGGGGATGTTGGCCTTCAGAGGCATGGCGAGGATCCCGCCGTCGCCGACTTTGTGTGGGGTGACTGTCACCTCCACGGGCTCGTCGGGGATCTTGGTGTCGAGGATCTCGTTGTACTTCTGGAAGATGGCCTCCTCGGCTGCCTTCCACTCGGGGCCGTGCTCGACGGCTTCGCCGGCTGCGACGTGGGCGAGCTCGTGGGCCAGCAGCTCAGGCCCAGCGCTGATCGGCACCTCGGCCGAGATGCAGACGATCGGCGTGCTGCCGTCGTCCGGGAATATGGTCAGGCCGCAGGCCGGTTCCCCTTCTTCGTCCTCGAGCCCCGGGACGTACTGAGCGTAGTATTCGAGGCGCGGGTACAGCTCCCTGAAGGCGAGGGCGACGATGGCGGTCGGGTCGTTCATAAAGGGCGAGGCCATAGGGCCGATCACCTCGTAGCGCTTCAGGGCTGCATAGGTCTGACGCAGCAGCGCCCTGACTTCGTCCTTCTTGACGCCGTTGATCGTGGGCCCGTTCAGGAGCAGGTCGAGCATTTTGTCGCTCCAGTGCTCCATCGGGGTCGTCTCGCTCATGTATTGGGCGGCGCCTTCGACCACGTCGACGGCCTCCCGGGTCAGTGTTGTGTATTCTCTCATGCGTTTCTCCCTTCTGCGTCTTTTTCCGCGTCCTTGAGCCGTTTCACGATTTCGGCGGGCTCGAGGCCGATGTCCTCATAGGGGCCGAGGCGCTGCACGAGGCCATCCTTCTTGGCCGGGCTCCAGTACCCGGTCTTGATGCCGTTGCAGCGTTGTGCGGTCAGTCTCTCCATGTGTGGCTCCTTTCTCAGATGGCCGAGCGGGTGCCGCCCGCCCGGCCTTTCTGGTTTACTTCATGACGACGACCTTGCCGGCCTCGATCAGATCCTTCAGGTTTTTCTCGAAGTAGTCGGCGATGTTGCGCTTGGCCTCCAGCTTCCAGACGCCGCCGTCGGCCTCGAAGAAGCCGATCCCCTCGTTGGGGTCGACGCGCAGCAGGAACTCGCTCTCGGGCTGAGGCACCTCGAGGAAGGTGCGGAACGGCTGGAGCTGGATGCGGGGCTTGACCTCGACGAGAGCGTTGAGGGCGACGCCCTGACGGGCCTCCACGGTCTGCGTGACGCCGTTGTCCTTGGTGGAGACGCTGTTCTCGTCGGTCATCCGGCTCAGCAGGTCGAGCAGGTAGGCCGTGCCCTCGTTGGGGATGAACAGGCTGCGCAGCTCGATCAGTGCGACCTCGCGGCCGCGAAAACCTGTGCGCAGGCCCGGGACGTCAGCCTCGGCGCGGTAGAGGATATTGCGGGAGAAGTCCGGCAGGTAGGTGGTCATGACCTCGACGCTCTTGTAGCTCTTGGCTTGCACCATGATGACGGTGTTGATCTTGGCGAGCTCGGTGCGGATCAGCTTGCAGATGCCATCGAGGCCGCTGACGCTGATGCAGTCGGGCCGGTCGACGTGGGGCGGGATCCGGGTGAGGGGTGCGTCGGCGTAGGTCTGGCCGGCGATCTCGAAGGTTTTGGTCTCCTTCAGGGCGACGATTTTGTCGATCATTTTTGCGAGCATTGTGTTGTCCTCCTTTTCTTAGTTGGCAGTTTGTACGAGCTTCAGGATCTTGGGGGCCTCCTGCTGGGTGCCGTCCATGTTAATTTGGCCGGGGATCTGCGGCACCATTTCGGCCACGACCATTTCGCCGTTGCCGTCGCTGGTGATGCAGAGGGCCGTTGCGACCGGGTTGGTGGGCGCGAGCGTCGCCTTGGCCTGCACGGCCACGGAGATCGTCTGGCGCTCGTCGTCGGGCGTCAGCTCGATGGTGAGGGTGATCTTCCTCTTGGCTGTTGCCTTGGTGTTGAGGTCGAGGATGTTGTCGACGACTCGGCCCATCTCGTAGTCGACGCGCTCCTGAAACGCGCCGCGGGCCATTTGCAGGATGCTCGACCTGTCGATGTTCTTGTTCATGTGGTTTTACCTCCTTTGTGCTGCTGCATATAGTAAAAAATAAACTGCTGGATGATGCCGGCGTGGCCGTCGTAGTGCTCGACCGGGAACTTGCCGCCGTAGTGCTCGTCGATGACCTGCCGGATCCATGTGTCGACCGGGAAGGCTTCGACGCGGTGCAGCCCGAACAGGAGCACGCAGTCGGCGACCTTATTGCCGACGCCGTGGATGCTTTTCAGGTAGGTGCGGGCCTGCTCGGTCTCCATGCCGGTCAGCTCATGCAGGTCGATCCGGCCGTCGGTGACGTTCTGGGCGAGCTGCTCGACGTACTTGTCGCGGTAGCCGAGGCCGAGGCCGCTCAGATCTTGACCGGCCAGCCGTTCCCATGTCGGGAAGGTGTAGAACTCGTGACCGGCGAGCTGCCGGCGATCTCCGAACTGCTTGCAGAGGGCCGCGACCAGTTTCTTGATCCGTGGGATGTTGTTGTTCTGGCTGATGACGAAGCTGACCAGCGTCTCCCATAGATCCTGTGTGAGGATCTGGACGCCGGCAGCCTCCAGCACGGCCTCCCGGAGGAACAGGTCAGGGGATCCGTCTGCCAGCGTGGCCTCCCGGGCCTCGCGGATGATGCTGCCGTAGCGCTCGCCGTAGTTGAGGTAGTCCTGCCAGAGCGGCAGCGTGCCCTCCTCTATGAGCAGATGCAGGTCGTCGTCGGGTTCCTTCTGCTCCATGATGGCGCAGGTCTGGCCGGAGGGGATCAGGTACTTGCTGGGGCCGAGCTGCTTCCAGCGGAAACACTGACCGCTCTCGGCGATCTTCTTCAGGTCGAAGTAGTCGACGGCGAGGGTGATGCTTTCGACGTTCATGCGATGGCTCCTTTCTCTGGTTAGGCCCCGGGCCCGAGGAGCGTCATCTGCTCCGGCTCTGTGGCGGGATTGTCTGCCGGCTTTGCTGCCGATTGATCTAAATATGCTGCCGCCAGCGTTCGGGCCCACACGGCCTCGGTGGCGTCCGACCGGGTGGCCTTCCTGCGGCCGACCGTCTCGAGGACGCCGATGTCCTTCAGCTCGGTGAGCCTCGGGGCGACGTAGTTGCGGTTGAAATATGGGATCTTCCCGGCGGCTACCAGCTCCTCGGTGATCTCGCTGGCCGTCATCTGACGGTCGCCGAGTGTCTCGAGGATCAGGCGGCTGCGCTTCTTGACCTTCGGCAGGATGGCGTCATAGCTCTCGCGCCGGGTCTCTTTGGTGATGCTGTTCATCGGTTCCTCCTTCCTGAGCGACCAGCTCGACACGATCGGCCGGCGCTCTGGTGATGCTGTGGCTGTTTTTATCGAGGAGGGAGACAGAGGTGCGCCGGGTGCCGGCTGCGTCATACCAGAGGATGTACTCGGTGATCTGCTGGTATGTGATGCCGTTATACCTGACCGGCAGCTTCAGCCTCATGGCCTCCGCGATCTGTTTGCTGTCCATTGGTTTCCTCACATTCTGCCGGCGTCGGCACTTCGTTCCCCCATGAGTCCCACCCCGGGGCGGTCTCTCTGGCGAAAAGCTCGATCCGTGGCAGGTCGCCCATCAGCTCGACGATCCTGTCGCGGGCTTCTCCCGGTTTCTGGCTGTGCTGCTGAAGCGGGGAGAGGATGACGCTGTGGACGCTGGCGCTGACTCGCTTTGGCTTGCCCTTCACGGCCAGCAGGCAGATCTCCGAATTGCTGCGCGTCCAGTTGCCGAGCCCCATGAACAGGCCGGCGCCGTTTTTGTTCTGTTTCACCCAGTTGAAGGCGACGGTCTTATAGGTGAAGCCCCACGCCTCGATCACGTCGAGGGCCTCCTTCAGCATTGGGAACGTGGCCCACATAAAGAGGGCACAGTCGTCGTTAGCAATACCCCCCCCGCAGCTCCGACGCCCATGCGCTTGATGTCCTCGACGGTCATGACGTCGTAGTGCTTGTTTGCTGCGGCTCGGGTTCCTCTGTTCTGGTAGCCCCACGGGGGATCTGCGTAGATGATGCTGTATTTCTTATCAGGCAGCGGGATCATGGTGTCACCTCCTGAGTGGTTTCTGGCCCTGCTTGCCCGACGATCCCGTGCAGGAACTTGATGTAGCCAGCCGTCGCCGGCACCTCGTAGGGAGCGAGCTCGACCTGCTTGACGTACTTGCGACCGTAGGTCTCGGCCATGTCACGCCAGACCGGCCACGGGACGCGGTAGAAGTCGCACAGGCTGAAGCTGACCAGCACGAAGGCCACGGCGCCGAGCTTGTGGTGGGCTTCGAGGTCGTCCTGCTGCTCCTGCGTGAGACGGCGCTGCTCGATGCGGTCATCGTCGGTATGCTTTGCCTCGAAGTAGATGCTCTGGCCGCCTTTCAGGGTGCCGCCGTAGTCCGGCTGGGCCTGCTTGGTGTAGCAGGCGAGGAACTGGCCCTTGCGGTTCTTAGCCCCGAGCGGCTTCATGGGCTCCGGGGTCTTTTCGATCTTGGCGATCCCGCGGTCGCGGTAGTATTCGCAGGAGGCCGAGATCATGTTCTCGAAGTAGTTGCCGGCTACTCTGGCCTGCTTGCCGGTGATCTGTGCCCTGATGTGGCGCTCGGCTTCGTATGGCGTCGGATCCGGGTAGCCTTCGGCGTTGGTGCGCGGGTTGTACTTAGTCAATAGGCTCACCTCCCGGCCCGATGTCGAAGTGGGCACCCGGCTCAGCGGCGAGGCGTTTGGCGAGCTCGATGATGATGCTGCCGTCGATCTCAATGTGGAGCGGGCCGTGGTCGAGGTGCTGATTGCAGACCGCCATCGCTCTGAAGGCGGGCAGATGCAGCGTCACGCTGCCAGCGTCCTGCGGCTCAGGATCCGGGGCGGCAGCAGGAGCGGGCTCGACGCGGCTGATCTCCTCGAAGCCGTTCAGCACGGGGATCCCGGCAGCCTTGGCGACCTCGATCTCCCCGGCCATGCCCGCGGACGGGTGGGAGAGGCCGAAGGCCCACAGCTCGTCGCACTGGAGCACCAGCTCGCGGCCGAAGCTCAGGGCCAGCTCGCGCTCGGCCGGGATCGTGTCGTCCATGAACTGCGTGAGGTAGATGTGCGGGGCGATCGGGATGCAGCCCTTCATAGCTGCGGCCCGGCTGTATTCCTTGGCCCGCTGGATGTTGTTCTCGTAGTCCCCGCGGCACGGGGAGCAGATATAAACCTTTTTCATGATGTCCTCCTATTTCTGGCGCCAGCTTTCGCCGGTCAGGGCGATGGCTCTGCACATTTCCATCAGCCGGTCGATGGTGGCCCGGGCTGTGGTGTCGTCCCGGGTGTCCCGGGTGGTCATACGTCGGATCAGCGTGTCGGCGTCGTAGTTGGTGGTCACTATGGTCGGCAGGTATGCCTCATAGCGGCCGTTGATGATGTTGTAAATGGTCGAGATCGCCCACTCGGTCGGGGGCTCTTTTCCCATGTCGTCGATGACCAGCAGCGGCACGGTCTTGTAGATCTTCAGGACGCTGCCCTCGTCGCCTTCGCTGCTGGAGTAGGTGCGCTTGATGCGCTCCAGCAGGTCGATCATGGTCATGCAGATGACCGGGCGGCCCTGAGCGATCAGGTGGTTGGCTATGGCTGCGGCGAGGTGGGTCTTGCCGGTGCCCGGCGGGCCGGCGATGAATAGGCCGTTGCGGCCGGGTTCTGGCTGCCCTTGAATTGGCAGCAGCCTGTCGAAGCTGTCCGCGTAGCGCTTGGCGACGGCCGCGGCCTTCTGGTTGCTGTCCGTGATCTGGAAGGTCGAGAAGGTTCTGCGGAGGAAACGATCACCCATGCCGGACTCGCCGACGATGCGCTGGATCTTGTCGCGGAGTTTTCGATCCTCCTCAGCCTTGCGCTCGGCTTCTTCCTTGGCCTTGCGTTCGGTCTCGGCCTTCTCGAAGGCTGCCACGGCGTCGGGGCAGGTGCAGCGCTCCGGCCCGTATGGGGCCCACCAGATACGATCCCCGAAGGGGAAGCCCTTGGTGTGGCGCGGTGCCCCGCAGAACTCACAGGCGACCGGCTTCGGGGTGCCCGGCAGATCTGCCACGGCCGGGTCGTTGCTGAGGATCCAGTTGGTGCCGCCGTCCCCGGCGTCAGTCGTCGAGGTCGTCTGCTGTCTTGAAGCCCTTCGAGTAGTCGCGGCCGGCGTCGGCTGCGTTGCTGCGTTCAGGATCTCCCCGATTTTCTGCATCTGTCGTCACCTCCTCGAGCTCGTTGTCCCATTGGCCGCCGTTCAGCCATGTGGCCGGGTTCGGTATGTAGCGGCCGTTGTCTCGGCGCCACTGTTCGCTCCGCTTCTGAGCGTTCACGGCCTGCATGATCTTCTCGTGCAGCTCGGCGTCTGGCCGCAGCCGTTTCCATGCCTTGAGGGCGTACTGTTTGGCGACTTTCTTCGGGTAGGCGCTCCAGAACTCTGCAAACCTGACCTCGATGGCGTCCTTTTTGCCCTCGTCAGCCCCCTCGTCAGAGGGGGAAGGGGGAGTAGTACCATCTGTACTCTTATCTACTCTACTCTGGTCTACTCTGCCTGCGGCTTTCTTGCGGCCTTTCTTCGGCTGACCGCTGGCCGTTTGTTGGTCGTCTGCGTTTTCTCCTGCGGCTGCTGCGGCCGCGTCACGCCGACGCTGCGATCGCTCTTTTTCAGCCTTCCGCTGGTCGATCAGCTTGCCGGCGTACTCGTACCAGTCGTGGATCTCGAGCTCGCCGTCCTCGTTTTCGTCCAGCCAGCCGGCCCGGATCAGCGCCGCGGCCAGCTTTTCGGCGTCTCCTTCATACTGAGCAGCCCGGGCGATCATGCGGTGGGTGATGCCGTCGAGCTTGCCCGTGGGGGCATTGTCGAGGGCCCACAGCCAGAAGGAGATCAGCAGGCCCATCATGTGCGGGGGCGAGATCTCAAGCTCGTCAGCAGCGTCGAACAGCTTGCGGTGATCTTTGAGTGTCTGATGTACTTGGATCCATGCCACGGTCGTCACCTCCTCTTTGTGGCCGCGTGTCCTCGGCTCTTACTTGGTCGGCCTTTGGTCGGCCGTCGGTCGTTCTAAAACGGGAGATCGCTGTCATCGCCGTCCACCTCCGTGAAGCCGGAGGCGTCTGCGTACCCGGGATCCGCGAAGTCGTCGCCCTGCGGCTGCGAGCCCGCGCTCTGGCCGTCTTTCTTGCTGTCGCTGAAGTTGATGTTCCTGACGGTGATCTCCGTGGCCTTGCGGCGGTTCCCGTCCTTGTCCTCATAGGTTCGGCTGGTCAGCTCTCCGTCGACGATGACGAGGCGGCCCTTGGTGAGGTACTTGCAGGCGAACTCGGCCTGCTGGCGCCACGCCACGCAGTCGATGAAATTGGTGATCCTGTTGCCGTCCTTGGTCTTGCGGCCGGTGTCGCTGGCGAGCGTGAAGCTCGTGATCGCGGTGCCGCTTGGGGTGTATCTGAGCTCAGGGGTGGCCGTGAGGCGCCCCTGAAGTCCTGTGTGGTTATACATTAGGCTTGACCTCCTTGCTGGTTATGCTGCGCCGCTGCGGCGTCGAGCGAGTTGCAGATCTCGTCGTATTCCTGACGGGTCAGGGTGGCCGGATCCTGCTTCTTGTACTTCTCGAGGATCCGGGCGTCGGTGCGCTCGCGGCTCATGCCGGCGGCCTCTGCCTTCTTGTAGAGGCGGCCGAGCTGCGCGTCGCTGAGTCGGCCGGAGCTCTGGCCCTGTCCCTGACGCTGCTGGCCCTGTCTGGCGGTTCCTGCGCTGCCGGAGCCCTTGCCCTGTGCGCTGAAGTCGTTGTTGTCGGGGTCGTCCTCGCCTTGGTCGACCGTGAACTTCTCGAAAAGGTAGTATTTCAGGGCGTAGGTGTGGGCTGCGCCCTTGGCCTTGGCCGGGTCGTCGTTCCAGCCGATCGAGTGGATCACGGCCTCGATGGTCTCGTCCTCGTTGTCGAGGTTCGTCCAGCGGATCGTCAGGTCGGCCTCGTAGAGGAACATGAGCTTGTCGCCGTTGCGGGTCTTGGTCTGCATGGTGATCCAGTACAGCGGGTCGCCGTTGTCCGAGTGCTTGGTGGCCGTCTCGGCGATGACGTCGAAGTCGACGCCGAGCTGGTTCATGATCGGGGTGATCTTCTCCCACACGTCGTAGATCTTGGCGTAGGAGTAGCTGACGCCGTCGCTGTGCTTTTTCTTCAGGATCTCCGGGCAGGCTTTCCTCATTTCGACGAGCTTCTGCCGAAGGGAGAGGCAGGAGGCCACGTCAGGCAGGGCCTCCGCGGTCTTGGTTGCCGCTGTGGTTTTCTTTTCTGCTGCGGTTGTCATGGTGGGCCTCCTTTACAAGTCGACCTTGAAGATGTCGGGCTGCTCCGTGACGGTGATGCCTTCGACGATCTCGCCGGTCTCGGTGATGGTGGCGACGCTGCCGACGAAGGTGAGCCCCTTCTTCAGCTCGCCCCACTTGGCGCTCTCCTCGGTCTTGACGTAGTCGCCGAAGCCGTTGGCCTTCAGCCACGGCACCAGCTTCGCGTCGTCCGGCGTTGCCTTGGTGCCGCCCTTCTTGAGGGTCAGGGTGCCGGAGAGGAGGCGGTATTTCTCGGTCGTCTTGGTGGTCTTGTGGGGTACGGTGCGGAAATACTCGGCGAGGCAGCTCGTCAGGTAGGATGTGCCGTTCTCGAGCCGGCGCTTGGCTGCCTCCATCTTCTCGGTGATGGCTGCGACCTGCTGGTCGGCCAGCTCTTTCAGGCGGTCGTACTCCGCACGCTCCTCGGCTATCTTGCGGACGGCCCAGTCTGCGCAGCGGTCGTCCGTGATCCTGAAGCGCGGGGCCTCCTGATCGGCGACGCTGCCGATGTCAAACTCCTCGAGCTCCTCGAGGGTGGCAGCCGGCAGGGCCTCGGCCTGCTGAGCTGCCGAGCTTTCCTCGGTAGCTGCTGCCTGCTGTTCTGCGGCGATGGCCGCGTTGGTTTTATCACTCATTGTCTTGGCTCCTTTCTGCGAAAAAGCGATGGCCGCCGACCTCGATGACGAAGGTCTGGCTCTCGTGCCATGTGCTTGTGACTTTTGCGGGGTTGTAGAAGAACATGACCGGCTCGTCGGTGATGAACTCGCCGGCGTCAAATACTGCCGCCACGGCCTCCCTGACGCTGTCGGTCGGCTCCGGGCGGGCCGGTGCATACTTGAACGTCACGACGACCTCGGAGGGCTGCGTGCCGGTCTTTTCGCAGGCGTTGAGGATGCACTGTGCGACCAGCATTTGCCCCTCGAAGGACTCGCCGCCGGCTTCGGCCATGACCACGCGCTCGACGACGTCGCGCTCTGCTGCGCTCAGCTCGAAGCGTGGGGCTGGTGTCGGTTCTGCTTCCGGCGTCTGGATTGGGGTTTGCGTTTCGATGACCGGCCGTGGCGTCACCACTGTGGCCGTCCCGGGCTTGTCCGGGGTCAGCGCCCCGACCACGACGTAGATCAGGGCGGTCAGGGCGGCAGCAGCGAGCAGCAGGCAGGTGATTTGCCGGCGCAGGTACTTGGCGCGGCGCTTCTTTCGTGCTATACTGTACGACGAGCGAGATCCGACGGCTGGCTGGCCTGTTCTTCTCGCAGGGGTCGCCTGATTGCAGCAGGCGGCCCTTTTTGTTACTGTTGCCATTGTTTTCTCCTCTCAGCTCGTAGCTCTGGCTGCCATCTTCGCGGCGTAGTCCGCGAGGGTGAAGTCGCTGAACTCCGTCTCTCTGACGGTGTCCGCTGCCAGCAGTACGAGGTACTCGTTGTTGTAGTATTCGACCTCCGGCTCCCGTTTCCGGCAGAGGTCGAGCTTGCGGCGGGCGTAGGGTTCGCTGCGGTTCCAGACGTCGTCCGGGATCCAGCGGTCGAGGTACTCCTCGACGCGCTCACGCAGCTCCTCGCTCGTGATTGTGATCGGCGAGCTCTTGCTCATTGTCCTCACCTCCGGGCCATGCGGGCCGGGAGGGTTTGTTCCGGCCGCGTCATGGCTTTGTTGAAGCTCTGCGGCTCATATCTGACGCCGACGATCCTGCGGCCGCTGACGCCGTACTTCGGGTTGTAGCCGAACAGGTTGACGTAGGCAGCGAGGTCGTCACGCTCGTCGTCCATCGCCTTCAGCACCTCGAACAGGGCCAGCACGTCGTCGATCGCTCGGTGGCTGTTCTGCACCTTGTCCTCGAGCTCGTAGGCGAGGATCGCGTTGGCGAGCTTGTGAGGGTAGGGCCGGCGGTCTTTGTAGACCGTCAGGCTGTCCAGCCAGTCGATCCGGCCGACCTTGGCGCCGCGCAGCAGGCCGCGCAGAAAGCAGGCGTCGAACTGTGCGTTATGGGCGATCATCAGGACGGGGCCCGGCTGCATGAGCTTGGCGATCTGGCTGGCCGCCTTGGCTGGCTGCACTCCCTCGGTCTGGAGGAGGGTGTCAGTGATGCCGGTCAGGCTGACGATATTCTCCGGCAGCGTCTCGCCCTCGGGCAGCTTGATGAAGGTGTCCATCTTGCCGGCGATCCTCAGCCCGCCGGAGGCTGTGCGCTCCACGCGCAGGGCCGCCAGCTCGATGATCTGATCCTTGTCGAAGTCGAGGCCACTGGTCTCGGTGTCGAAGATCACGAGGGCCTTGTACTTGTTCAGGAGGGCGGTCAGGTTACTCATGGGCCGCCTCCTGTTCTCTGGTGGCTCGCAGCGTGCCGAGCATGAAGGAGGCCGCAGCTCTGAGCTGCTCCTCGGTGGCGAAGCTGCCGCCGAAGCTCTCGATCAGCTCCTTGACGATGTCGCCGGCCTGCTCTGCGGTCACGTCCTGCTCGTCGAAGGAGATCGGGAGATCGGAGTCCAGATAGCAAGCGGGGCGCAGGCCGCGGTTGCCGAGGTAGGCGCTGTAGCTGAGCAGCGTGCCATCGAGCCTGACGCCGCGGGCGCTATGCTCGTACCCATTGGAGGCCGTGCTGAAGGCCGTGGACAGCCACCACCAGTCGTCTGCGTTGGGGATCACGTCGCGGTTGCGCCGGTACTGGTCGACCGTCAGCAGGAAGATGGTGACGTTGCAGGTGCCGTAGTCCTTCAGGCCGTCGTCGGTCGTCAGGTCGAGCTCACTCGTCAGGAAGGCACTGGAGCAGCCGGCGGCGTCGATCAGGGTGTCGAGGAAGGGGCCGTTCAGGTAGCGCAGGCTGCTGGACTTGCTGAAGTCGTTGCAGTTGCCGTCGTCGAAGGCGCGATCCTCGACGATCTTCTCAGTCAGGCAGAGGGTGCCGGTGGCGTTATGTTCCAGCACGACCCAGCGCTGGCCGGCATAGTTGAAGGCGGTGCCGCGGGGTGCGGTCTTGAGTGCTTTTTTCATGGTTTTGCTCCTTTCGTTCTTGGCGGCCGGCCCTTGGGGCTGGCCTGTATATTCTTCAGCGGTTCGCCGGCGCGGATCCGGCTCTCACAGTGCGGGCAGATGTAGCCGGTGCGGGGGATCTTCTGGTAGATGCTGACGTTCCAGTCGAGCCCGCAGCCGACGCATTTGGCGGTCATGAGCTCCCACCTCCTTCCGCGGCCAGAGCGGCGAACACGGCCCGCCTGATGCGGTTGCGGTACTTCTTGCGGGTTCTGGCCTTCTTGGCGTGCTTGGCGAGGTGCAGCCACTTCCTCGGGACGATGCCGGCGGCCAGCGCCTCCATGAAGCGCTCGGCCGTTTTCTTGGCCCAGTCGATGATCGGCTTGAACGCCTCCATCAGAGCGCGGGCTATTTCCTTGACGGCCGCGGCTACACGGTCGAAGGCTTCGAGGATCTGCTGCATGGTTTCCGGGCTGATATGTAGGCCGGCGGCCGTAGCGGCCAGCTCGTCCAGCTTCTCCCGGTTCTCCGAGAGGATTCGGTTGGCCTTTTCGTGCTGGCGCTTCACCAGCTCCACCACCTGCCGGTCGATCTCCGCCGCAGTCTCGGCGGAGCAGGCCAGGGAGGCGTCGCCCCCCAAGTACTGATTTTGCACTGTTTCGAGGGCCACCATGTCAAAGTCAGGGCTCATGCCGTACCGTGTAATCATGGCCCGGGCCAGCTTGGTGGCCTGCTCGATGTCATTGGAGGCGCCGGTGGAGGCGGAGTGGAAGACCAGCTCTTCCGCCGCCCGGCCGCCGGTAAGCGTGGCGATCTTGTTCTCCAGCTCCTCCTGGCTCATCAGGTAGTGGTTGCCCTCCTCCACCTGCATGGTGTAGCCCAGGGCGCCGGAGGTCCGGGGCACGATGGTGATCTTCTGTACAGGGGCGGAATTGGTCTGCTTGGCCGCGACCAAAGCGTGGCCGATCTCGTGGTAGGCCACCACCTTCTTCTCCTGGTCTGTCAGGATGGCGTTCTTCTTCTGGTAGCCTGCGATGACCACCTCGATGCTCTCTTCCAGATCTGCCTGGGCAGCAAAGCGGCGGCCGTCCCGGACAGCCCGCAGCTCCGCCTCGTTGACGATGTTGGCCAGCTCTGCGCCGGAAGCACCGGAGGCCATGCGGGCCACCTTGTTGAAATCCACATCCTCGGCGATCTTGATCTTCTTGGCATGGACCTTTAGAATTTCCTCACGGCCCTTTAAATCCGGCAGCTCCACCGGCACCCGGCGGTCAAAACGGCCGGGACGGGTCAGTG
>ENA-OPCA01000662-OPCA01000662.1-human-gut-metagenome-genome-assembly--contig:-NODE-662-length-32385-cov-5.366842_pt1 | contig 32385 bp, 26 predicted proteins | sample MGYA00241076_ERZ501468 | MGnify/ENA primary metagenome ERZ501468 (study PRJEB25962, sample SAMEA2042633) | human gut metagenome | biome: human gut; feature: human-associated habitat; material: faeces... | reverse complement strand
AAGCAAAAACCGGTTTAAAAGTTTATCATATTCAGCACCCTATCCGTTGCACCGGCATTGTCGGTAACGTAGAGCCCGGCATTCATCCCGCTCTCACGCAGGAACTCCTCATCTTCCAGCATACGGTCGAGCAGCGCTTTCAATTCCTCATAGCTCTTGATGGAGAAGCCGCCCTTCGCCTCCAAAAGCCGGATAGCCTCTTGGAACTTCTGATATTTCGGTCCGAAGATTACCGGAATTCCATATACAGCAGCCTCCAATGTATTGTGAATGCCTACCCCGAATCCCCCACCGATATAAGCGATCTCTCCATAGCGGTAGATCGAGGAAAGCAGCCCGAAGCAGTCTATTATCAGGCAATCCGCCTTACGGACATTCTTTTCATCCGCACGAGTGTAACGCACATACGGGCGCTTCAGCTTACGGATTATCTCCACCAAATGATTTTCATCGATAACGTGCGGAGCAATTATCAGTTTCACCTCCGGATGCTGATTGAAATATTCAATAAACAAGTCCTCATCGGGCTGCCAGGAACTTCCGGCGACAAAAGTCATCGTATTGTTCTTGAACAACTCAACCAAAGGCAAGTCCTTAGCCTCCTCCCGGATCTGAAGCACGCGGTCGAACCGGGTGTCGCCCACTACCGTCACCCGGTTGATGCCAATCTTGGCCAGGTAACGTTTGGAACGTTCATTCTGCACAAACAGATGGTCAAAGTTACGCAGCACGTTTCGGTACGTACCGCCATACCATTTAAAGAATATCTGTCCGCGACGGAAGATGGAAGACACACTGTAAACAGGAATACGGCGCTTATGCAGCTCATCCAAATAGTTCTTCCAAAACTCATATTTGATGAAGAACGCCATGCAGGGGTTCACCAAATCAAGGAACTTCTTCACATTGCGCGGCTTGTCGAAAGGCAGGTAACACACAATATCCGCCCCCCGGTAGTTTTTGCGTACTTCGTAGCCCGACGGCGAAAAGAATGTCAGCAGAATACGATAATCAGGATATTTGGCACGAATCTTCTCAATCAGCGGACGCCCCTGTTCAAACTCGCCCAAGGAAGCCGCATGGAACCAAATGTAGCGTGCATCCTTCTCCAACTGTTGCCGGAGCAGCTCATACACCACCCAGTGCCCTTTCATCATCTTTCGTGGCTTACGGCTGAAAGGGGCAGCCAGATGCACCGCAATATCGTAGATTATTATCGCTAAGTTATAAAGCATACTATCTTAATTAAGAATGAATAATGAAGAATGAAAACGGTATGACAAGAGATCCCTCATTCTTGATTATTTATTTCAACGTTTCGATAGCACGCTGTATGCGGGCCAGTGTCTCTTCCTTACCCAACAAGGCAGTAATATCAAACATGTGCGGGCCCTTGCACTCACCCACCACCGCCAGACGGAAAGCATTCATCACATTGCCCATGTGATACCCTTTCTCCGTAATCCAGCCGATCACTATATCCTCAGACGGTTTTGACGAGAAGTCCTCAATGCCGCGGAGCACTTCCATCAACTCTTCCATGATGCGCGGGGTATCCTCCGACCAGCGCTTCTTCACGTCCTTCTCGGCATACTGCCGGGGAGCGGTGAAGAAGAAGCGGGCTTGATCCCACAACTCTTTCACGAAGTTGACGCGCCCTTTCACTAAGGACACCACCGTAGTGAGGAATGTATCGCTGTATGCGTCCGGATTGACGCCGTTCTCTTTCAACACCGGTTTGAAAAGTTCCGCAAGTTCCTCATCCGATTTTTGAAGAATATATTCATGGTTGAACCACATACCTTTCTTATAATCGAACTTAGCTCCCGATTTGCTGCAATGGCTCAAATTGAAAAGCCGCACAAGATCGTCCATCGACATCAATTCCTGGTCATTGCCCGGGTTCCAGCCCAGCAAAGCAAGGAAGTTGATAACAGCTTCGGGCAGATATCCCGACTCGCGGTAACCGGAAGACACCTCACCCGTTTTAGGGTCGTGCCATTCCAGCGGGAACACCGGAAAGCCAAGACGGTCACCGTCGCGCTTGCTGAGCTTACCGTTACCTTCGGGCTTCAGCAACAACGGCAGGTGGGCAAAAGCCGGCATCGTATCTTCCCAGCCGAAAGCACGATACAGCAGAACGTGCAACGGAGCCGAAGGCAACCACTCCTCACCGCGAATCACATGGGAAACCTCCATCAGATGGTCGTCCACAATGTTTGCCAAATGGTAAGTGGGCAGTTCGTCTGCCGATTTATAAAGAACTTTATCATCAAGGATAGATGAATTGATCACCACTTCGCCGCGAATCAGGTCGTTCACATGCACATTCTCATCGGGCTCTATCTTGAAACGAACCACATACTGCCTGCCTTCGGCAATCAACGCGTCCACCTCTTCTTTGGAAAGCGTCAGCGAATTGCGCATTTGCATACGCGTAGAGGCATCATACTGGAAATTGGCTATCTCCGCACGCTTGGCATCCAGCTCTTCAGGAGTATCGAAGGCGATGTAAGCCTTGCCTGCATCCAGTAGCACCTGTACATACTTCTTGTATATCTCACGACGTTCGGACTGTCGGTACGGCCCATGTTCTCCTCCAAAGCTGACACCTTCATCAAAAGGAATGCCCAACCATTTGAAAGACTCCAATATATATTCTTCCGCCCCCGGTACGAACCGGTTAGAATCAGTATCTTCAATACGGAAAATCAAATCTCCTCCATGCTGACGCGCAAAGAGATAATTATATAACGCAGTACGCACACCGCCGATGTGCAACGCCCCGGTAGGACTTGGGGCAAAACGGACTCTGACTTTTCTTTCTGTCATAATCTATCTTACTTATGAATAAATTAGACGGCAAAATTAAACCTTTTTTTCCATACTATTGTTTTTTTTTGTACTTTTCGCAAAAATTTCAACCGATATGAGTTATTTCAAAGGAAAAAACAAAGAGTTCTCGTTCAGAGATTTGATATATAAGGCGCTTATTTTCATAGGCACCGTCGGGGTTATTGTCTATTTTCTGCCAAGGGACGGCAAGTTCAACTACCAGTTCGACATTGACAAACCCTGGAAGTACGGACAACTGATGGCCACCTTCGACTTCCCCATCTACAAAGACGACCAAGTTGTGAAAAGAGAGCAGGACAGCATCTTGGCTTCTTTCCAACCCTATTTCCAACTGGACAAGAACACAGAAAAAGAAGTGATCAAGAAGCTGAAAAACGATTACCAGACGCATTTGCGGGATGTCCTGCCTTCTACCGATTACATCCGCCATATAGAGAAAATACTCTCCGAGGTGTACCGGGCAGGGATACTCTCCACCGAAGAACTGGGGCAACTGCACAAGGACAGCACATCCGCCATCATGGTGATAAACGACAAGCTCGCCAGCCAACGGGACATCGACAAACTTTATTCCGTCAAGCAGGCGTATGCCTATCTCCTCACCGCCGACACCATGCATTACCAGCCGAACATACTCCGGCAATGCTCCCTCAACGAATACCTGTCGCCCAACCTCACCTACGACGTCCAGCGAACAGAGACCGCAAAGAAAGAAGTCCTCGACAACTACTCATGGGCCAACGGCATCGTCTTGAGCGGGCAGAAAATCATCGACCGGGGCGAGATAGTCAACCAAGAAACTTACAACATCCTCGAAAGCCTGCGTAAAGAATCCATCCAGCGCAGTGAATCCATCGGCCAGAAGCGGTTGATGCTGGCCGGGCAGGTGCTGTACGTAAGTATCTTCATGCTCTGCTTTATGCTCTATCTCGACCTTTTCCGCAAGGACTATTACAACCGCAAGGGCAGCCTCTCGCTGCTTTTCGCCCTTATCATGTTTTATTGTGTGGTAACGGCCATTATGGTAGCCAACAACATATTCAATGTCTACATCATTCCTTATGCCATGCTACCTATCATAATACGCGTGTTCCTCGACTCAAGAACCGCTTTCCTCACGCAAGTCGTCACCATACTGATTTGCTCCATCTGCCTGCGCTATCCGCATGAGTTTATCCTGCTGCAACTTACGGCAGGCCTGATCGCCATTTTCAGTCTGAGAGAGCTGTCGCAACGCTCACAGTTGTTCCGCACAGCCATTCTGGTAATCCTGACCTATATGGCCGTTTACTTTGCTTTTGAACTGATAACCGAGAACGATCTGTCGAAACTGAATGGCAGCATGTACACCTACTTCATAATAAACGGCGTGTTGCTGCTCTTTACCTATCCGCTGCTTTTCCTGGTGGAAAAGACTTTCGGCTTCACATCGAACGTCACTTTAGTGGAACTGTCCAACATCAACAACAGCCTATTGCGGCGCATGTCGGAAACTGTACCGGGCACGTTCCAGCACTCCATGCAGGTGGCCAACCTTGCCGCCGAAGCCGCCAACCGCATCGGAGCGAAAAGCCAGTTGGTGCGTACGGGAGCCCTATACCATGACATCGGCAAAATGGAGAACCCGGTGTTCTTCACCGAGAACCAGTCGGGCAGCGTCAACCCACACAAGAACCTCAGCTACGAACAGAGCGCACAGGTCGTGATCAGCCACGTAACGGACGGATTGAAGTTGGCGGAAAAGAGCAATCTTCCCAAAGTCATCAAAGACTTCATCACAACCCATCATGGTCGTGGAAAAACAAAATATTTCTATATATCCTGGAAGAACGAACATCCCGACGAAGAGCCCAACGACGAGTTATTCACCTATCCGGGTCCCAATCCGTTCACCAAGGAGCAAGCTATCCTGATGATGGCAGACTCCGTAGAAGCGGCATCACGCAGCCTGCCCGAATATACGGAGGCAAGCATCAGCAATCTGGTAGACAAAATAATCGATTCGCAGGTAGAGGAAGGTTATTTCAAGGAATGTCCCATCACTTTCAAAGACATAGCGACAGTGAAAACCGTCTTCAAAGAGAAGTTGAAAACGATCTACCACACCCGCATCAGTTATCCCGAACTTAAAAAGTAGAACCTATGGAAGTCAGCGCCAAAGAACGCCAAAGAGCAGAACATCTGTTGCAAAGCCAACGGATCCAATTGCACCAGATTGAAAGTTTCAGTTTTATGAAACGGTATCGCCGGGACCCTCACGAAAATATCGCGGGAGGAAAAGACCGGTATGGTCCGGGGATATTCGTCTTTCATCTAAAAGAAAAACAGGACAGAATCCTGCATATGCCGCCTTTCAAACATCCGTCATCACTCGTCCGCTTTCTTGTGTCGCAAGGAATACCTTTCGCCAACTACTCTCCATGCAACCGGAGTGAAAGCACGCTTCCGGCAGAAACCTATCAGCGCCCTTCTCTGTATATGTTCTGGTTCTTTATATTATTCCTCACGTTTCTGATATTGGGATACTATTCCATTAGCGGCGATGCCTGGTGGGGATTCATTCCCGCCATACTATCGTTCGGGCTGAGCCTCTTCTTCATCTGCATGCTGATGACCCGGTTCTGCTACCTGACATTGGACAATGATGCCCTTACTGTGCACAGCGTAGGAAGAACAATCCGTTACCCCTATACGGACCTGCGAAAAGTAAATTTCGATTTTGCCCGCGAACAGACGTTCACGCACATCATGGAATTGCTCGACAAAGACTATCGCTACCGTCTTTTTTATATCGGGAGGGTTTCGAGAAAGAGGCTGAACGAAATTGCCGAACGGTTACAACAAGCCGGAGTGGATGCAACATGCAGCCTCAACGACAACAAACGCTTCTATCAGGACAAAAGAGGAAATGGCGAGCTGTGAATCAGGAAGTGACAACTAATCATTAATGGCTTCAAGCAGCCCTGCGCACGCATCCTCCAAGACGTCAAGCACATATTCAAAGCCCTCGGCTCCTCCGTAGTAGGGATCGGGAACATGGTCGGCATGGGTGAACTTGGTACAATACTCTGTCATGCGGTGTATCTTTTTCCACTCTTCGGTGGAAGGCGCCCGCTCCTTCAAATCATCAATATTACGGTCGTCCATTCCGATGATTAAATCGAAATTGTAGAAATCATCCGTACGTACCGGACGGGAACGATGTGTCAGGTTGTAACCGCGGCGTGCAGCGTGGGCACACATTCTGCTATCGGGCAGTTCTCCCTGGTGGTAGGAAAGGATACCCGCCGAATCAATGACAAACTCGTCTTCACGCCCTGCCTGCTCTATTAGATGCTTCATCACCCCTTCTGCCGAAGAAGAACGGCAGATGTTGCCGAGGCAGACAAACAGTATTTTTTTCTTATCTTTCATAATCAAACATGTTTGCTATTTATAGTTTCCTACATCGGATCCACGTCATAATACACAATCAATGACTTGAAACGGTCTTCCATAACCATGTCTTTTTGCACTTGCAACAACAGTTCGCGAACACGCGCCATAGGTGCTTTCGTTTCAATCTTCACCACGATTTTACGGATAAACAACGTTTGCACACGCGCCACCGGCGGTTTGTCCGGCCCCAGCACCCGGTTTCCGAAAATAGCACTCAACTTGCCCGCCATAGTCTGCGCCATTAAATCGAGTAAGGTTTCATTGCGATTCTTCAGATACACATATACCAACCGATAGTAAGGCGGATAATGAAAGATTTGCCGTTCGGCAAGCTGTCCGTTCACCATGCCTTCATAGTCGTTACCAATCACTTGAGGGATAATGGAATGCTCGATACTCTTGGTTTGCAGCACCACCCTTCCCCGTTTGTTCTTCCGCCCTGCACGCCCTGCCACCTGAGCCATCAGTTGAAAGGCACGCTCATAGGCGCGAAAATCCGGATAATTCAGCATTGTATCGGCATTAAGGATGCCCACCACACTCACGTGGTCGAAGTCCAATCCCTTAGAAACCATTTGCGTCCCGATAAGAATATCCGTTTTTCCCTGTTCGAAATCCGCAATTATACGCTCGTAAGCAGAACGCGTGCGGGTTGTGTCCAAGTCCATACGGGCAACGGCCGCCTCAGGAAACAGGCGCTTGACGTCATCCTCTATCTTCTCCGTACCAAAACCGCGATTGCGTAAATCCACCCCTTCACAGGCCGGACAGATGCGGGGCAGTTGGTAGGTGTATCCGCAATAGTGGCATGTCAATTGGTTCAGTCCCTTGTGATATGTCAAACTCACATCACAGTTCTTGCATTTAGGCACCCATCCGCACGTATGGCACTCTATCATCGGTGCAAACCCTCTGCGGTTCTGAAACAGTATAACCTGCTCTTTCTGCTCCAAAGCCTCACGGACATACTGCAACAGCAAAGGAGAGAACGGGCCGTTCATCCGCTTCTTGCGCTGTAATTCTTTAATATCCACCGGAATAATTTCCGGCATCTGTATCTCTTTATATCTTTCTTTCAATTCCACCAGTCCGTACTTGCCGGAGGTAGCATTGTACCAGGTTTCCACTGACGGAGTCGCCGTACCCAACAGAGTTTTGGCGCCATACAATGCAGCCAGCACAATAGCTGCATTACGTGCATGATAACGGGGTGCCGGATCTTGTTGCTTATAAGTATTCTCATGTTCCTCGTCTACAATAATCAGCCCCAAATTGCGGAAAGGCAAAAAGACCGAAGAACGCACCCCCAAAATAATGTCGTATCCGCTATCCGATAGTTGTTTCTGCCAAATCTCCACCCGTTCGGCATCGGGAAACTTGGAATGATAGATGCCGAGGCGCGAACCGAATACCCGTTTCAGCCGTTCGGTGATTTGTGTAGTCAATGCTATTTCCGGTAACAGATACAACACTTGTTTCCCCTGCCGGATGACCTCCTCTATCAGATGAATGTAAATCTCAGTCTTTCCACTGGATGTAACTCCATGCAACAGGCAAACATTTTTAGTCCGGAAACTATCCACGATCTCATCGTGTGCACGCTGTTGATGTCCATTCAAGGGATTCAGGGAGAATGTGTTTCCGGCAAAAGCTGTATTCAATCGGCCAATCTCCTGCTGATAGACCTCAAAAACTCCCCGTTCCACCAATCCGTTAAATACGGCAGGAGTAGCGGAAGCCCGTTGCAAAAGTTCTTTCTTCGCTACCTCCTTCTGCACCTTTCCCAAACAGCCGGATAGCTCTATGTACTTCATCAACAGATCCAATTGTTTGGGAGCACGACGCTGCAATTCATCAAAGAAGAAATGCAAACGATGCTCATTACTTGCCGCTTTCGTCAGACGCACGCGAGTTTCCGTTCTGGGCTTGTAAGTGCGCTTCAATTCTTCTTTTACGAAAATGGCTTCTTTGTCCAATAAGGATTTTATAACAGACAGAATATTTTTGACGCCACTCTCTTTTTCCAGCTTCGTAACACATTGTTCGGGTTCTGCAGAGAGTAGATCCAAGATTTTCAGTTCCTTATCCGACAATTGCACATCCGGCTCGAAGTCGGGATTGTATTCCACCATTGTTTCGCTTTCCAACTTCAATCCCGAAGGAAGAGCCGCCTTGTAAACATCCCCCTGAGTGCAGAGGTAATAATCAGCCAGCCATTCCCAAAACTTGAATTGTGCGGGCAACAGGATCGGATGCGCATCCAGCAAGGCACTCACCTCTTTCACCTCATACTCTGTCGGCGCAGAATAATGTATATTCCGCACAATCGCAGTATAATACTTCTTCCGCCCGAAAGGCACTATCACCCGGCAACCAATCTGTACATCTCCCGCCATCTCTTCCGGGAGAGAATACGTAAAGCTACTATGCAGGGGAAGGGGCAATATGACATCAACGAACTTTTCCATTATAGCGGCAAAGATAAAACAAAAAAATGGCGCTACCAATCAAAATCGGTAGCGCCATAGAGTCTATATAGTCGTTAACCCTCTTTAGAAGATATAAGCAGCGGAAATCTGCCAGGTCTTAGTTTTCACCCCGGCATCCTTCAGCTTTTTCAAATCAAAACTGTCACCTAACGGAATCTGATAATTAACACCAATCTGTAAGTGTTTTATCAATTTTACACCTGCACCAAGATTCAAACCAACCTGCGTACTTTTCTTATCAATACCTTCCTTATTCATATCCTTAAAATTAAAGAAGAAGTCAGGACCGGCTGCTACAAACACGCCCAGCATGCTACCCAGACCAATTGTATACTTCAAATTGACAGGGATCTCAATACCTTGCTGCTTCCAATCATTTTCTCCTCGCTGCGAGTATAGCAAAGCACCATCCACTCCCAAACCAACAACAGGAATTGTAACTTCCGCCATCGGACCGAAAAAGAAACCGGTAGTATTATCACTATTCAAATTATCCTTCGCCTCTTTGGAGAAACTCAGTTTTGACAAATTCAAACCGCCTTTCACACCAAACTTAATAAGTTGAGCCTGGGCAGGCATAGCCATTGCCAAACAGCATATAGCTATCATAAAAGCACTAAAAATCTTTTTCATAATTCAATATGTTTAAATTTTCGGGACAAATATATGTAAAATATCCCTAAAAAGAACAATGAGTATCCCAAATTGTTCATAGTAGCGGCAAAACTTCAAACACATTGCCTTTGTATATCCTGCCCGGACTTCGGTTTAAATTCTCTTATTTACCTGCCTGTTGTTGCAGTGATTATTCTACGCATAAAGCAAATATACCGCTTGTAGAAACCGATTATACCGCATGTCTTTTACCAGCCGGCCTTGAGTTCAAAATTTATATGTAAAGTAACCGAAAATAGCCCGACGCATTGCCGGAAAACATAGATTGACTACCTTTGCAGAAACATTCTTTATCAGGATCACATTCCTTTTTATTACAGATTATGATAGAAATCAGAAAAGCCGAAATCACAGAACTTGCCATCCTTATGGATATCTTTGAACAGGGAAAGCGCATCATGCGCAAGAACGGGAACACCAAACAATGGACCGGCGGCTACCCTACCGAAGAGATTATCAAAAAAGATATTGAAAACGGGAACAGCTATGTATGCCTTGATGAAGAACAGAAAATAGTGGGAACCTTCGCCTTCATACAAGGAGATGACCCTACCTATGCGCACATCTATGACGGTGCATGGATAGATGACAAACAACCTTACGGCGTTATCCACCGTCTGGCCAGTACGGAAGACAGCAAAGGCGTAGCATCTGCCTGCCTGCAATGGTGCTACCGCCAAATACCCAACCTACGTGCAGACACACATCGTGACAACCACATCCTGCAATATATCCTCAAAAAATACGGCTTCCAATACTGCGGCATCATCTACCTGCTAAATGGAGATGAACGACTGGCTTTCCAAAAACTGTAAAGGCAGAAATAGAACACTCATTCACCTATGTATTTCTTTTTCAACTCCTCCACACTCGTTCCGGTGAAATACTCCTCTACAAAATCCCAACGCTGATCGTCCGTCAAGATGTCAGTGCCAAAGAAAGAAGAAAACAAGTCTATCTGTTCTTCAAAAATACGTTCGTTCGTGTCCAAAATAAGATTATGGTATTCATTGGAATCTGCCAACTGTTGCAGAAGACCGGGGTCATTGAACCGGACATGCACACAAGGCGTTCCACCACCTTCTACGCTGAACGAAAGACAGTCGAGCATAGAAAGAAGATTGAGCAGCATATTCAAATCGGAAAACGGAGTGCAATAGAACTGCAAACGCTCGCCTTTAGTGCCTGCAATGCGCTGAGTAAACAGCTTTTGATAACGCGACAAGAGCAGGTCGAAACCTTTGGTAACCGTAAACGAAAGCTCATTTGATTCTTTCTTCTTGACACTGCTGATGTAGCTCACGCTGCGCCCTTCTTCAGTACGGCTCTCCAGCAACGAACCAATGAAACGTTTGGCAGAGGGAACATCCATGCCATGCTCGGCAAACACCGCGCGCAGCTCTTCTTCATCGAAACGGCCTTTCGTTTTCAACAAAGCGGTTTTCAGCATCGTCACCAAACTTTTGAACAGTGAATCCATACGCTGGCGGATCACCGCCGTATCCTCTTTCAGCAACACCTCGTGCTTGCCAACGGAAACGGCACGAGAGCCTTCCCATAACGTTCCGTTATTCAGCTTCTGTTTGAACTCCCTATACCCCAATTCAGGAAAACGTTCCTCCCAAAGACTATCCAAGCGTGCACGATAAACGCCTTCTTCATCTTCCACTTTCGTCAGATAGGCCCGGAATTCGCGCACAAAGGTATCACCTGTTTTATCTTGGATGTATCCCTCCGTCAGCAGATTTTGCGGGCTCACCTCCAGCAGACGCCTTCCGTAACGTTGTGACAGATCATCCTCCAACCATAACAGGGCGGTTTTGATGAGTTGCCCCAACTCGGATTCATACTCCAGCTTGTTTTTTGTACGCGGCAGCTTTACCACAAACTCAAAGTCAGACAGCGATACGAGAATTTCTTCTTTCTCCCCCTTCATCCGGTATACTTCCATGAGTTTTTTCAAGATCAACGCCAACTGGTCCTGCGCAATATTGCCGGTTTGATGCAAGCGTTTCATATAATAAAAGTCGCGTTCATGATAGTCGGTGGCAGCAACACCCTGAACATCCGCATCACGAGCAGCACGACCTATTTCCTGAATATAATCGACGAAAGTACTGGAAGGCGCCACATGGTAGACGCGGTCGATATCACTGATATCTACTCCCATACCGAAAGCTTTTGTGGCAACAATCATCCGTTTCATGCCTTCCTTAAATTCTTGTACAATAGCGGCTTTCTGTTCTTTGTCTTTCTTGCCATAATAAGAAGCCACCAAACGCCAGTCGGCAGAACGTACCCAGGTTTTTATACGCATGTCTATGCCACCTGCAAAGGGATAGTAGAGCAGTGTTTTATGTCCGTCGAGAAAGTTTTCCACACGTTCGGATATGACACGCTGTTTTCCTTTGTCGTAAGTTTCTCCCTCCTCCAGCGTAAGCTGCCGGATATCAAAACCGATATTCTTACGCTTCACCGTACCAACATAAAGCACACAAGGCTCCATTTGCAACGAACGGATAGTTTCGAATACCATATCATTGCCACCCTTGGGATTCCATACGGCAGTGGCAGTCAACGCAAACAAAGGAAATGTATAACCGAGATTCTGCTTCAAGGCACTCAGATAACGCCCCAAAAACCAGTAGTCCACACGAAACTCTTTGCCCCAGGTGGTTACCGTATGCGCCTCATCAATAACAACCATACCAATACGGCGGTTGCCTACGAAGTGTTTTATATCATAAGAAAGCAACAGTTCAGGAGAGAGATAAAACAAATCGACTTCACCTTCACGCACTGCCCGGTAAACTTCCATTTTCTGCTCCGGCGAAAGGTCGGAAGATGCATACGCCACACGCTGATAGCCCAAATCCTGCAAGCCCTCTACCTGATCGACTATCAAAGCCTTTAAAGGAGAAACAACAATGGTCAGCAGATTATATTCTTTCCCCAAATAAATAGCCGGAAGCTGGAACAATAAGGATTTTCCCGAACCAGTCGGAGCAGTCAGCAGAATGTTCTCCGGCTCTGCCTCTCTTTTCTGCGCCTTTTCCGCTTCCCGGATCACATTCTCAATCAGTTGCCCCTGAGAGATACAAAGCGTCTCTCTGCTCCTAAACAAGTCTGCGTAAATCTCAAGGTTACGGAAGTGGTCGTAACCATACGTATCTTTCAAAAGTTCCGTTACGCCTTGCCGGCAGTTCTCGGGCAAATGGCGTTCTTTCAATTCGGGCAAACGGGGTGCCTCTCCTGTTTGTGTCATCATTAATGCTATGAAAAAAAGAAAAGAGATAGTATCCCAGCCATAGCAAAGGCCTTCGTACTACCTCTTCCTATAATTTGTCTTATCCTCAAATCGGCGGATAAAATTCAATCAAAGCGTATTAATACTCCTCCTCGTTGAAGAAGAAATCTTCTTTGCTGGGATAATCGGGCCAAATATCTTCAATACTTTCATAAATCTCGCCTTCATCTTCCATTTCCTGCAGGTTTTCAATAACCTCAAGCGGAGCACCCGAACGCATGGCATAATCTATCAGCTCGTCCTTAGTTGCCGGCCAAGGGGCATCTTCCAATTTAGATGCTAATTCCAATGTCCAATACATAGTTTCTAAGTATTAAAATTGTGAATATTAATTCCTATTTTTATTTTTCGGCAAAAGTATAACAAAATATTTCACTTGCAACTATTATTCCAAAATATTTCTTCTTTTTTCTCGTCTTGATTCATTTTACGCGAAAGAACAAACAAATAGTCAGACAAACGATTGACGTAAGCCAACAACTCCGAAGAAATATCTGCCTGCTCTGCCAAAGTAAGAATACGGCGTTCGGCACGACGGCAAACGGTGCGGCAAATATGGCAAACAGCCGCTCCCCGACATCCGCCCGGAAGCACGAAAGCGGATAAGGGAGGAAGCGTGTCATCCAACCGGTCAATTTCATGCTCTATCGTTTCCACTTGTTCCGGAGTAATGATGCTCGCTTCCTTGAGTCTGGTCCTTTCGCGATCTGTTGCAAGATAAGAGCCTACCGCAAACAGCCTGTCCTGCACCTTTTGCAGAAACAGCTTGTCGTGCTCATCAGAAAGGAAAGTAATGAGAAATCCCAAATGGGAATTCAATTCATCCACCGTACCATAGGCTTCGAGGCGGATATGGGTTTTAGAAACACGAGTCCCCCCTACCAGGGAAGTGGTTCCTCTGTCTCCGGTCTTTGTATATACAAGGCTTTTCTTCATAAACAATCGTTTTTATCGGGTCCAACATAGAAGACGCCTAAAGATAGTCAAAAGTTGACAATATAGTCTTGTTTTATCTTTGTTTTATCAAAGAAAATAATGCCGAGGTCGTAGAGGTCAAAGGTGATGCCAGTCTTTTCGTGTTGCCTGATACGCTTCCAAACAGCATGCATCTGCGATGTATAACGGATACCCTCAATTACAAAAACAGATTTTTTTGCAGTGCGGGCAATGCAGATGCGCAGCACTTCTTCCACAAACTCCGGTCGGCGGTAATCATGCAAATATAGAAAATCGACAGATGTATCACTTTCCAAGAAGAGCCCGGACAGATCAGCCGCCGCAGTATAGTCCGCTCCTTCCTTAGCGGCTTTCAAATAAAGGGAAGAAGCAGCCGGTATACCCGCATCTACAATTGTAGCGGGCTGCGCATAGTTCACCAGACGGAATAGCAACCGCTTCACCTTTACAGACTCGTAACTCCACATCCGGTCTTTCTGCGGCGCAAGTTTCTTTTGCTCGGCAGCCAACTCCCTATATTTATAATAAGGAGTTGTTTCATAGATGACGTGTGTAATCAGATTGAACGCAAAAGGCGAATGTACTCCATAACCGCAACGGTGGCGGAAGCGATACAACCAAATGAAAGGACGTTTCAACGCAAGCAATATACGGTTCATTACAAATTATTCTTTAATTACATCGCAAAAATACGGAAAAACCGGAAACAGAAGCCAATTACGCTGCTTTTACTTCGACATTCTTCAGAAGTCCTCTTTGTCCAATGAAATATTTCACCCTATACACCCGTTTGGGAAAGGGAGTCAGATGCATACCTCACAAAAAATCATTTGAGGCAAATCTACTTAAAAAACGGTAACTGCTTGTTAATAAGGAATCTTTTTCATAACTTAGACAAGCAAAGAGATGCCCAAATGGCACAACCGGACACAAAGAATAAGACACTTTTATTGTTATACCGATGATACTTAGACAGATACGGACATCATGTTTACTTATCAGGAATACATTAAGGACTATATTATGAAAACATGTTTACCAGTCCTCTTATATGCATTTTGCATCTTTTCTCCGATGTACATACAGCATCTTTTTTTGATGAGCTCAGAAAAAACGCACAACAAAAACTCATACAGAATTCATACAAATTACTAAAAACACACAAAATGAAAAAAGTATTATTGGCATGTTCCGTACTATTAGCCACAGCATGCGGCAATAGCCCCGACCAGAACCTGAAGCTGAATGAACTTGAGTACTTTGAAACTCAAGGAGTCAACGTATTGGTTTACAGCAACCTCTTCTCCGGTGGCTTCAATGACGAGAAGAACTCCGGCATCGAGCTCATCCACCATGGTGTACGCACTGCACAAGGTGGGGCCATCAGGCTTTCCAATACTCCCGAACAATGGGATTTGGTTCCTTCTACCCCATCAAGAAAAGTGAACATTGAGGACAACTCCATCGAAGTAGCCCTCCGCTATGACGATTTCGACTTCGACTCCCGCATAGTAGTGACAGGAAAAGGTAAAGCCGTTGAAATCTCCGTTTATCTGGATAAGCCCCTCCCACAGGAACTGGAAGGAGACGCAGGATTCAACCTTGAGTTCCTGCCTTCACAATATTGGGGAAAAGCTTACATCATGGACGGACAGCCCGACCGGTTCCCACGCTATGCCGTAAGCAACACCATCACCCGTCCCAATTCCGAGAAGATCAAACAATTTAAAGGATACAAAACTTATGACGACCGGGGAACAGGCCGATTCGTAGACCCGCTGCCATTGTCCACCGGACGTACCATGATATTGGCGCCCGATGCTCCCGAACGTACCGTAAAAGTAACCTCCCAAGATGCTGATCTGATGCTATTCGATGGACGCATGCTGGCCCAGAACGGATGGTTCGTGCTGCGAAGCATTCTGCCTCCCGGCAAAACCGGCAAAGTATTGACCTGGACTGTGGAACCGAATGCCATCAAAGACTGGATAAGAGAACCTAATATTGGTTTCTCTCAAGTGGGTTACCTTCCCTCACAGCCCAAAGAAGCTATCATAGAACTGGACAAAAAAGATAAAATAATCTCCAGCGCTTCTGTCTATCAAGTAAAAGAAGACGGTTCAGAAGTAGAAGTATTTACCGGAAAGACCTCTATGTGGGGGGCTTACTTCAAGTACAACTATGCAAAATTCGACTTTTCCGAAGTGAAGGATCCGGGCATATACTACATCAAGTACGGCAATGTGAAAACAAACAATTTCCTCATCGACAAAACTGTGTACAACCATATCACCGACGCCACCACCGATGTATGGATTCCCATCCACATGAATCATGTGACAGTGAATGAAGGATACCGCATCTGGCATGGCGAACCTTTCAAAGAAGGCTATCTGCAAGCTCCCCCCAGCACAGACCATTTCGACCTGCACAGCCAAGGTCCAACTACCGACACCAAGTATAAGGCGCTGGAACTAATTCCCGGATTAAACGTAGGCGGCTACTTTGATGCAGGCGACTTTGATATAGAGACTGGCGCCAACATCAATGTTGTCCAGAATTTTGTCAGAACCTGGGAGCTCTTCAAGCCGTTACGCGACGAAACATTCGTCAGCGAAAAACAACGCTACGTAGATCTCCACCGCCCGGACAGTATTCCCGACATTATCCAATACATAGAGCATGGCGTATTGAACCTTGTGGCACAAGCCGAAAATATCGGGCACATGTCACAGACTCTTTCCAATTCCGTACTCGACAACTATCACCACCTGGGAGATGCTGCATCCATCACCGACGGACTCCACTATGACCCCAAATTGGCTCCCTATGAGAAATCTGCCGATGGAAAATCCAGCGGTACTCCGGATGACATGTGGGCCTTTACAAGCCGTAACCCAAGTCTGGACTTCCGGGCAGCCACCATGTTTGCTGCTGCAAGTCGCGCTTTGAAGGGTTACAATGACGACCTTTCGGCAAGAGCCTTGAAACAGTCGAAAAGATTGCTGAAAGAGGCTACGGAACTGATGCCGGAAAGCTCTCCTAAAAATAAAAGACAAAAAGTTACTGAAGACATGGCTGCGAATCTGCAACTATACGTTTCTACCGGAGAGAAGAATTATTTGAAACGCTTCACACAGGAAATATGGCAGTCATTGGAAGGCAATGTCAACTATAATATCATGACTGCTATGGACGCTATTCCTTATATGGATGCTTCATATAAAGAGAAACTGCGCCCATACGTCCTTAAATACAAGGAATATCTCGACAGCCTGAACCACGACAACCCCTACGGATTGCCAATCGGACGCGGTAACTGGGCAGGAAATGGCGGCATGGTCAATTTCGGCACCACAGTCTGCTTTGCCAGCAAATATTTCCCAGACATCATCGACAGCAGTTATGCATTCAAAGTTGCCAACTGGCTATATGGTTGTCATCCCTATCACAACTACTCATTTGTGGCAACCGTTGGAGCTACCCGTCCCAAAGCTGTCTTCTACGGCAACAACCGGGCCGATTTCTCCGCCATCCCCGGTAACATGGCTCCCGGTGTATTGTTCAGACAACCCGACCACTTCGAGAACTATGATGACTGGCCATTTCTTTGGGGACAAAACGAAGGCACTATTGCAGGAAACACAAGCTATGTAATTTTCGGCCATGCTTTCAGAGACCTGGTACGCTGATCCATTACGTACAAAAGAACATCGGGTCTGAATAACGATAAACAAGGGGATGTGCAAAACGATATACCGATCAGAGTTTTGGCATCCCCTTCATAATACTAGTGCGGAAACCATAAAATCTCCGCCGGCTGAAACATACGGAGAGATATATTGGCTTAGATTTTTGCTCCGAACTACAATCTTTTCATTTTTATTCGTTCCTTTGTACTAAACTTAACAATAGAATGATATGAAAACAATTTATTTATCGCTGGTAGGATTATCTCTCGCCTTAATATCATACAGCCAAACATATACACCTCAAAAAGAAAACGGCTGGTATCATATTATAGACGGACAACAAGATAGTATTTCTTGTGAGCCAATCGTTACAGTTGCAGATTTCACCGATTTAAGGTTGGTTTATGACTCTTTTGGTCAACCGGTTATTTCCGGGAGAGTCAGCAAATCCAAACTGGGCAAATGGACTGATGCCACTGAAAAGAGCATAGGAAAACGCATTGGGTTTGTGTTTAATGATACAGTTATAACTGCCCCACAGGTCAATGCAAGAATAGACAGCGGTAATTTTCAAATATCCGCTCCACAGGGTCATGATCTGAAGAGAATTTATCTGCAGCTGACCAGCCACAGCCAGCGGTGTCAGCATCCTTTTCGGCAGCGAAAAAATTGAAAGAACTGGAACGGGCCAATATTGCTTTTAAGAGTAAGGTAGATATACGTGACAAACAAAGTTATTTATTGAATGACCGTATAAAGATAATCTCCCAAAAAAATGTTTCAGCCATGTTTCAGCTGGAAAATAGAAAACCCTTGCAAATTTTTTATTTACAAGGGTTTATCTTCATCTTCTTGTACCCAGACCCGCATTTGAAATTTTAAATATCCACAAATGGGAACAAATCTAATTCATAGTTAAAAACCGACATATACCACTATATATCAATATATTATAAATAGCAACGAAAGAAATTAAATTTAATGGGATTAAAATTATTTCGGGATAATTGGGAACAATTTGGGAACAAATCACTATCTTTGTAGCGTTCAATCCAAAAATAAAATCGAACCCCATGAAAGTAACTGCATTCATACGGAAAACGGCCAAAAAGAACGATACTGAAACTAAGGCCACCATATATTTCCGTCTGCGCGACGGAAAGAAAGACATCAAGGGCGCAAGCGAACTTGTCATCAGTCCCAACCATTGGAGTGCCGAACGGCAGGGATATAAAGACCGTGTAGCTTTAGTGCCGGAAGATGAGAAGATGAACTTGAACCACAAAGTGCAGGCATTAACCCGAATGATTGAAAAGGAATACAAGGAGGACGCTGACAGTGAATGGCTCGGGGAAATCATAGACAAATTTCATCACCCGGAGAAATACAAGACAGAAGAAGAACTGGCGGCTGAAAATCCGCCAACCTTTACCGAGCTTTTCGATGAATTTCTGGATAAGCATAACCTTTCGGAAGTAAGAAAGAAGAACTTCCGCGTGGTGAAGAGAGCACTCATGCGCTACGAACTGTTTGTCAGAAGGACAAGACGGGGAATGAAGCATTTTACCCTTGACATCCATACCATAACTAAAGACACTCTTGCCGATATGTGGGAGTTTATGGAGAACGAATATGCCTATGTGGAAGAATACCCTGAAATTTACGAGACCATTCCGGAAAAACGGACTCCCCAACCGCGAGGGAAGAACACCCTTATCGATAGCTTCTCACGCATACGCACCTTTTTTATATGGTGCTACAATCAAGGCAAGACCACTAATCGTCCGTTTGACAAGTTTCCTTTGGAAGAATGCCTTTACGGAACGCCCATTTATATTACCCTTCAAGAGCGTAACCAATTGTTTGAGGCTGATTTGTCCGCTCGTCCACAACTGGCTATTCAGCGTGACATCTTTGTGTTCCAAACGGTTGTAGGTTGTCGTGTGGGTGACCTTTATAAACTCACAAAGAAAAACATTGTGAACGGAGCGTTGGAATACATACAAGAAAAGACGCACGGCCATAATCCCCGGACAATAAGAGTGCCTTTGAATGACATTGCCAAAGCCATACTCGAACGCTATAAGGATTATGTGGGAACACCCTTGCTTCCTTTTATATCAGAGCAGAAATATAATCAAGCCATTAAGGAGGCGTTTCGATTGGCTGGACTTGACAGGATTGTCACCGTACTTAACCCGCTCACCCGCAAGCCTGAACAAAAGTATCTGTATGAGGTGGCTACCACACATACTGCCCGAAAAACATTCATCGGCAATATGTATAAGAAGGTGAAAGACCCAGATCTTGTTTCATCGGTATCGGGGCACAAGGAAGGTAGCAAGGCTTTTCGCCGATATAGGGAGATAGACGAGGAAATGAAACAGGAACTCGTGCATTTGTTGGACTAACAAGACAGTAGGTTATGGCTCAAAAAGATTTTGAACGATTCAAGCAGGAAATCAAGGATTGGCTTGATTCCCACTCAAGAGAATATGATCGGTTCGTTGCCGAAGTGAACGACAAATCGGCTACGGGCTTATACAAGATATTCAAATTAGGGTGGAAACTCACCCCTCAAATGATGTGTAAATATCAAGCCGAATGTCATGGAGACCTCGCTGATGAACATCGTTTGCAAAGCTATTCGGCGGATTCTGATGCGGCAAAATTGTTGATTGAAGAGTTTCACAATGTAAAAAGCAATACAATAGTCCCAGCCATGTTGGCATGGCTTTATTACGGCAGGTGTTATGAAACTATGGTCACTCAATTGGAAGCCGAGGCGCAGAACCCTGCAAACAACTTCTTTGAGAAAAAGGTTGCAGCAGTAATGGTTAAGGTGGTTATCAGAAGTAGCATATTTAACAAGATGCGAACAAGAGAAGATTGGCAGAGTTTTTATCGGGAGAAGAAAGCCATTGAGGAAAATCGCATAGTAGAAACAAGTATTGAAGATTTGTCTGTTGATGATAAACCAATTGAGGAAAAGCCGCCAACAGATAAGCGGGTATCTCTGACATTGAAAGACTATCTCCATGGAAATCAAGAAAAGATTCTGAATCGGATAAGGTTGAGAGTTTCAACGCAGCACACAGGCACAGATTTGGCACGACTGTATTTTGCCCTCCAAGAGGAAGGCCTTCTGACCAGTTGTGATGTGACAACATTCCATAACCTACTTGTCAAGGAACTGCCGAATTGTGACTTGAAGACTGTACGCAACCTGCAAGTCTCCATTAAGAAACTAAATGACAGTACGAATAAAGGGAAAATAAAAGACAGTGGAATTGAACGGGCATTCATCAATGAATGGAAGGCTTATCTCACTGAAACAAATGACGAAAGTATGAACACTTTTAATTTATAAATATGGATAAAGACATTATCGTCCAAGAAATCAATGCCGAATACCTGAAGGGTTATATATACAACATCAGAGGAGTTCGTGTGATGTTGGATATGGACTTGGCTAAAATCTATGGTTATAGCACCAAAGATTTCAATCGCCAAGTGAAAAACAACATTGAAAAGTTTGAGCAGGACTTCATGTTCCAATTGTCCGATGACGAATGTGAAATCTTGAGGTGCAAAAATTCCACCTCAAGTTGGGGCGGTCGCAGATATAACCCTTATGCCTTTACGGAACAAGGAATATACATGCTTATGACCGTCTTGAAAGGGCCACTGGCAACCAAACAAAGTAAAGCCTTGATTCGCATCTTCAAGCAGATGAAAGATTACATTGTCGATAATCAACCGTTACTGGGGCAAAGAGAATATCTACAACTATCTTTGCAAACAACCCAAAACACACAAGACTTGCTTGATTTACGCAATTCCCTATCTGCCATAGATGACAAGGTTGCCAGCATAATAGACACATTGGGCAGTGTCGTAACAAAGTCGGAACTGGCAAATGTTATGCTTGATTTTGGCAATCCTTCGGTCAGAAGAGGTTGGCTGATACTTAACGGTCAACCCGTTGAGTCGGATTTGGCTTATCAGCATATTTATGCCACAGCCAAGAAAACGATATTTGTAGTTGACAATTACATTGGGTTAAAGACATTGGTGCTTTTGAAGGATGTTCCTGTCAATATAAATATAACGATATTCTCCGATAATACGGGTAATCGATTACATCAAGCAGAACTCAATGACTTCTGCCGTGAATATCCCAATGTTTCTATCTCGTTGCACACCTCTGGAGGTATATTTCATGACAGGTATATTGTCATTGATTACCAAACTGCGGATGAACAGATTTACCATTGCGGTGCATCGTCCAAAGATGGAGGTAATAAAGTCACGACTATTACAGCAGTTACAGATGGAGCCATTTATCATCCGGTTATAGACCAACTTATTCAAAATCCTGCATTAATATTGAGATAAAGGCATTCTCAAATAAACCCAACTGGGCTGTTCTGTATTTCGTTTCTTTCGTTTATGATTTCAGCGAAAACAACGAAATGCAAATAATTGAATCATAGCAAATTCCATTTATACTTTTGCGCTATCGTTCCAATGTCGGAGCGGTGGCGCAATCATTTATAATGCTGCCGAAATGGTTGTGTCGGGCTACTGGCAGCATGTATCTACCATGACCGATTTGATGCAAATTATCTCCAACGGTGCAGCCAATATCAAGTTGGAGATTACAAGTGAAGACCTGCGCAATTTCTCAAACGAGCTTATCAACCGCGCAGTGAACGAGGTGGCGGTGGCACTCAAAGCCACCAATGAGGACAAGTTATTGACACGCGAGGAAGTCAAGGAAATGTGCGGTGTTTGCGACACGACCTTATGGCTTTGGAACAAGCGCAATTACCTGAAAACCGTTAAGGTGGGTAACAAAGTAAGATACCGTTTCTCGGACGTGAAGCGCATCTTGGGTAAGACTGACAAAATTCCCTACAATGGAAAAGATTGAAAACACGCTTGTAACTCCCAAGATTGAAAATGTCGAGAACGTAGAAGAAGAGTATGTTCGTGTTGGAACTACCCTATTTCGCATTCTCAATCAGCCAATGATGAATGGCTCGTTTCGCAAAATGCGTGTAGAGTGGAAGATGAGCGTATTCCGGCAAGATCATGGCAAGGACGAAGTGGCACACATTCCGAAATACGACGGATTCTGTACTATGCCCAGTCATACAGATTACCGATTGAACGTGAACAATTTTTACAACCTATACGAGCCGATAACCCACATCCCGGAGGAAGGCGATTTCCGACATATACATTCGTTAATTGAGCATATCTTTGGTGAGCAACACGAATTGGGCATGGACTATCTTCAACTGTTGTACCTGAAACCAACGCAAAAGTTACCGATACTTCTATTAGTGTCGGAAGAACGGAACACGGGTAAGAGCACGTTCTTGAATTTCCTGAAAGCATTGTTTCAAGAGAATGTTACATTCAACACCAACGAGGATTTCCGTAGCCAGTTCAATGCCGACTGGGCAGGCAAGCTGATGATTGTAGTAGACGAGGTGCTACTCAACCGTCGTGAAGACAGCGAGCGATTGAAAAATCTAAGCACGGCACACTCTTACAAAATGGAGGCAAAAGGTAAAGACCGCTATGAAGTGCAGTTCTTCGCCAAGTTCGTGCTGTGTTCCAACAATGAGAATTTTCCTGTTTACATCGAACCCGAAGAGACACGCTATTGGGTGAGAAAGGTCAGCAGATTGGAAAAAGACGATACTACCTTTTTACAGAAACTGAAAGATGAAATTCCCGCGTTTCTGTACCACTTGCAACACCGCACCTTGATTACCAGTGAGGAAAGCCGAATGTGGTTCTCGCCATCTCTTATCCGTACAGCAGCTTTAGAGAAAATCATCCGTTGCAATCGCAGTCGCACAGAACTTGATATGGCAGAATTGCTGCTTGACATTATGGATTCTATGAATGTGGAAATTATAAATTTCTGCATCAACGACCTGCTACAACTGTTTAATTACTCAATGGTGAGAATAGAGCGTCATCAGGTGCGGAACATTCTCCAACAATGCTGGAAACTGGAGCCAGCCCCCAATGCGTTGTCTTATTCCACCTACCAAATATCAGTGTTGCCCGGACAGAAGTATTCCGCATCACCTAAGAAAGTAGGACGCTTTTATACCGTCACTCGTGAAATTCTGAAAGTCTACCGTTGAAATTGTTGAATATGATGAAATATAAGAAAGAACGTATGAACAAGGGCTTTACAACTCAACAATACTCTCAACAAAGTTCAACAGAGAACTTTGCCTGCCAAAAAAGAAAGACGATAATATGCTGCACTATTAAAAGCGAAGCTCCTTTTCTTTTCCCTTTTGTCAAATCATTCTCAACAGAATCAACAAAATCAACATGGAATAAACAATCGTAAAACTAAATAACATTTGTATGAAGAAAGAAGAATTGATAACAAGAATAGCGCAACGCAACCCGCTACTGGCTGATGCAATCGGCAAAATGATTGACCACATCACAGACAAATGGGCAACACCATATCCCACAAAAGAACAGACGGAGGCGGTCAATGCCTACCTACATTCCGTCCATGCGGACGGTGACGGAACGATGAACGAGAGGAACATCGCACATCGAAGGATTGCCTCGCAGGAGATAACCATTAACGCAATCCGTGTGCTTGACCATGACCAGCTTGACCGCTTGCAGGACGTGCTGAACCACATAGCGGAAGACAAAGAGTATTACATGCCCGAACGGGAATACGGCTTGGGCAGGCAGCTGACCAGTATAACATCATAATATCATAGACTATGTGTAAAGAGAAACAGACCATACACTACTGCACCATTCTTTCAGTCGAACAGTGGGATTTTCTTTTGGAAGGTAAATTTTCCGCTTTCAGGCAGAAGTGCCTGCACCGACTGATGACCGATGCGGTACGGGCAAAAAACGTTTATAAAATCAAGGGTGTTGAAATTGTCTTGGAGGTGGGACAGGTAGCAGCTTCCGACGTGGAACTGGCAGAATACTTGGGATGCAACCGCAAGACAATAGGCAAACTCATTGACAGCCTTAACAGGCTCGGTATGCTGACCACCCGAACCAACAACCGCACTTCCATACACACCCTGCATTTTCTCACGGGCTGGTATGTCGGAGGTGTCCTCGTGACCAATCCCCATTATGTCAGACCTTCGGCAACCGCCAAAGGACAGCCGGGCGATGTGCGGACACCTCTTTCCGATGATTTGCCGATGCAGGGTGTACAAAGTATCATACCGGGTGACAGCCAAAGCGAGGTACGGGATGCGGACAGCATAGGGAGCGGAGCAGGCTCTCTTTCTTCTCCCCTTTGTTCGCCTGCAATATCAGACCGGGCTGCAGATGATGAATCCGGCAATCCCCGTAGTGAAGACAGACAGCCTGACGAAAACCCTACGGAAAGCCCAAAGGAAACGCAGGACAACATGATTGACGGTGAAACTGACCCGAACATAGGGAAGAGAATTTGAAAGGCGCAAAATGCCGGATTTCAAGCGGTACTCCGTTGTCGTGGCGTAGGCAACCGTGCTTGCACCGGTATAGCCCACTATAACTTCTCCGCTACGCTCCGAAGTTGTGGGCTCTCCCGAGAGGCTGGGCGTTGCCCCGTCCCACTTAGGGCACTGCCCTAAGAACCCGGCAAGGGCGGTCTGCCCTGTGCAACCCGACCAAAGAGTGACCCCCTCTTTGGAAACTCCGCTTAGAGGTTTTCACCCCTAAGAACCCCAAGCAGGAAGTGACCCTCTCCCTGCACCCTCCGATTAAGGCGAAGCCCTAATAACCCATTGTGAAACTAAAAAGACAAACAAACTTATGGCACAAAAGACATCAATCAACATAAAACCCTGCAACGTCGGAAGCAGCAGTCCGCATAACAGGCGGTCAGCGGAATATCTCGCCAATATCCGAAAGGAAAAACTATACATACGCACCGACCTCATGGCTAAAAATGAAGCGTGGGTAGCACCTGAACTTGGCGATACGTCATTGGCAGACCGCTACAAGCAGATAGCCGCAATGGTCAAGGAGAAGACAGGCCGGGCAATGCAGACCAAAGACCGGGAACGGGTGAACAAAAAGACAGGCAAGGTGACCATTGTGCGTGGCAGCACCCCACTCAAAGAGGGCGTGGTCGTAATCAAGGAAGACACCACGATGAAGCAGTTGCAGAATTTCTGCGAGGTGTGTAAGCAGCGTTGGGGCATCACAGCATTGCAGATATTCATTCACCGGGACGAGGGGCACTACTTCAATCCCGGAGACACTGCCACATGGAAGCCCAACCTTCACGCACATATCGTATGGGACTGGATGAACCACGACACCGGGAAATCCTGCAAGCTGGACGAGAAAGCCATGAGCGAAATGCAGACACTATTAGCCGAGTGTTTGGAAATGGAAAGGGGCACTTCAAAGAAGCTGACGGGTAAGGAGCATCTGGAGCGGAACGACTATATCGTTGCCAAACAGAAGCAGGAAGCCGAGCAAGCCAAAGCGGCAAAGGAAGCCGCCCTTGCAGCCAAAAAGAAAGCCGAAGCGGAACGACAGACCATCGAGGGAGAGAACAAGGAAAAAGAGCAGTACGGCCTTTCACTTGACAACGAGATTGCCGACAAGGAAAAGCAACTCAAAGACGAGCGCAAGGCGAAAATGGACAGCATTTTGGATAGTGTCGGCAGCATTGTAGGAGTCGGCAAATCCGCAGCCGTTGAAAAGGAAAACGCCAAGCTGAAAGCCGATAATGAGCGTATCAGGAAAGCCTTTCCCGATGCCGTAAAGAAAGAGGTTGAGAAGCGGACAAAGGCTTTGGTTGAAGAAAGACAGAAAGCGGAAGTCGAGCGAGACAGGGCTTTGGTGCAGAGCCGTTCACTCGGCATGGAGAGGGACAAGGCTGTCCGGCAGCTTCAGGAGCAGAAGACCGGGGAGCAGCACCGCATCAGTATGGCGGTGATCCGAGCCACAGAGGAAAAAGACAAGACTATCCGCTTGCTGCAAGGTGCGCTGAAAACGAGCCGGGATATTCTGAATTTGCTTGCTGACATTCTCTATAAGGCAAGCGAAGTTTTCAGGCGAACCGTTGATACGATTATCCATTTTGGCACGGAGCAGCACAAATCAATCTTCGCCCCGTCCGAAGCAGCCGACATCAAGCGTGTGATGCAGGAGTATGGGGAAACTCCCGAACAGCAAAAGGCAGTGGGCGCATGGTTGTGCGGTTATGCTGAACACCAACAGCCTTTTGATGAAATAAAACATCGCCACACACTCAATGAGGTTGGCGATGTCGCAGAGGGTAAGTATGATTGGAAAATTGAACGAGAGCAGAAAGGGGCTAACTTAGGTCTCTGAACGCCCCTAATCCAAGTTACCAATACTCAATGTTTCTTTTTTCGGTGTATTCTTTCGGCCATGTTTGCTTTTTCCCGATGTAATTCATATCATCGTCATAGTCATCGTATTCTGTGGCATAGCTGACCTGTCGTTCCGTCCAGTTGTTTTTCTTGTCGAACTGCGTATAAGTGTAATGGTAGGTGGTCACACCTTCTTCGGGATGTTCCTCTATCATGGTTGAGGGATATTTGTCATTCCCTTTATATTGATAGGTACACGTAACCATTGCCATTTGTGAACAGAATACATGTTTGATAAGTCGTTGGCTACTGTCAAACGTGTACTCGTGGTTGAGTTCGATATTGGTGTCCGAATCCGTATCGGAACGTACTCCGTCCTTTATTGTGATATTGACTACAGCCTCTCCCCATCCGCTTACGTTATATGATGTAGGAGTAAGATATTTGTATGTAGTCTCTTTATCAAAGCTGTTCTTATGATACACAAGATTGCCGGATTGGTCAAATTTCAAGCATTCGTGTTCTTCCGTTACGGATTTTACTTTACCCAAAAGCCCGTGCGTGTCTGTACCTTTATAGAGCAGTTCCTTTTCAGGCTGTTTTTCTTCCTTTTCGTCCGTCGAAGTTTCATTCATCGTTGCGTCTCCGTCATAATACTTAATGGTACGGCTGACGGTCACGAAAGGCGTTTCGCCCTTTTTCGTTGACGGAGAGCGGTCTTGGTTGGAGGTAAAGCCGTTCTTTGTAGCCTTGTAATATGTGCGCAAGGCGGGTATCTCATCAATATTTGCAGGGAATATGATTTTTGCTTGCGTCCAGTTACCTTTCTCATCGTAAACATAGTCGTAAGTGACGGTGAAAGTCATATCGTCCACACGCCAACTGTTGCCTTTATTCTTATACACGCCACCCGAATAAGTCCACGTGGCTAAATCGCCATGTGAATTGTAAGTAAAGGTGCTCGTGCAGGTCAATGTTTCTGTACCTTGGTCAAACTTAACGGGAATCTTTTCCACGGCCTGTATACACAGATTGTCCGTGTAGGAAAATACCGTCACCGATTTTTCTCTTTTATACTCGCTGATATCTTTTAAGAAGATGTTTGTGGGTTTGACGTTTTCAATCTTCTCAATCCGTCCAAGAGAATCTATTTGAAGTTTGTAGAGTGTCACACCGGCTTCATTGGCTAAGGAATTTTCTTTTTCCGGCTGTATGGATTTTAAAGCTCCATTTTCATGATATTCATAGAGATAGTCCCACGTGCCCGGGTTTCCTCCCCGGTCTCTTTCCCGTCGGGTTAGTCTGCCTGCGGTATCATAAATAAAGCCGTTATCGTTGTACCGACGTTTATAGCGACCGTCTTCTACAGATTTGATTTTAACAAGGTTTGAATTGCTGTCATATTCAAACGAAACCACATCAAATCCGGTTGCACCAACGTTGAATGAGGTACGTCGTTGTTCTGACAAGCGACCATTGGAAAGAAACGCGTACTGCGAAGAACCCGTGACTCCCCAGGCAGGATAACTGTATTCGTAAGTCACTGTCATCGGATAGTCTCTCAATCCCACTTTTGCCCAGTCTGTGGGATAATTCACAAAGTAGGGCATTAACGTTTCCATGCTCATGTCCAACTGCAACGGGTTGAAATAAACATACAACGGAGTATAATGCTTATTATTATGCTTGTCATCGCCATTGCAACCTACTATACTCGCCATGAACAAAAATACAAAAGCATAGCCTGTGAAAAATTTTATCGTTTTCATTTGATTTATCATTTTGGGAATTACAATCTGAAATTTACATACACGGCCATTTGAATACGTGCAGGCTGACCTTCCACTAAACCGGGTTTCCATTTAGGTGAAGACTTGACCACCCTTATGGCTTCGGTGTTCAAATTGGCATGTACCTTTTTTAAAGCGGTCACATTCGACACGGAACCGTCTTTCTCCACCACGAAGCCTACAAGCACATCGCCCTGTATTTTCTGCTCCTTGCATATCCACGGGTAACGTATGTTTTTCGAGATGTAGTTCATAAATGTTTGCATACCCCCGGTAAATTCAGGCAGTTGCTCTATTGCATCATCGGTGGATTGGTAAACCTTATTGGGGTCTGTCTTGGGTTTGGTGGGTTCTTGTTCCGTTTCTGATTTTTTCGTTGTCGGCATACCAAATCTCCTTGTAGAGGTATCATTACTTGTTGATTCTGTCTCTTCCTGCTCCTTTAGCAGAAGCCTTTGCAGCACTTCGCTGGAAATGAAAAAACCGTTGAACTTGGACGGAGCATAACCGGAAAAGGCAGAAACAATTTCAAAGCTAAAGGGCTTTCCCGCCTCGATACTCGGGAAGTAATAGGCACCCGCAGTCATCAACCGATTGCCCGGCATGAGATAGAACAAGTCTATCGACAAACTGCGGCTCGTTTTCTGTGCCGTTCCCTTTATTCTAAACTTGTAACCACCGTTGGCACGACCTGTACAGGTGACACTTGTAACATGCCAATAACGATCCACTCCCGCATCACACTTAAACGGTACTTCTGTCGGGTAACTTTTCGGGGGAATAGAGAAACTTGTCTGTGCAGTGGCGGTATGAGCCATTATAAAAACTCCAAGAGTTACTATGCACAATAAAACAGATAGTTTTTTCATTCTTTATTATTATTTAAATTAGTGATTGTCTGCCTGATTTTAATAACATCTTCCGGCAAATACTTTACAATGGGTGGAAACCGGAACTGTCATTACTCCATGGGTTACCATATTGGTCAGTATAATTACATTCGCTGTATTTGGAATCTTGAGTAAGTATATACTCTTGGCCGTCAACCATTACCGAATACCGTTTCAATCCGTCATCACCGCCTGAACCTGAAGAAGAATTACTTCCTGTGTCGGCTGCATCGTTAAGCACATCCCCAAAATGAACGAATGAATCGAGCAAGCCCAAGACATTACCAATGTAAAAGCCCCATTTGGCAATATTCCACATTGTATCTGTTTCTATCCATCCAATCCATTTGATTATGAACCCTATCAGCAAAGCGATTACTCCCAGCACAAACCCAAAACCAAGCATTCTGCCAATTACCACCAATGCAATCCTGACAAGAAAGATAGCGACACCAAGAAAGAAAATCCATTTTAACCCGGTGAACCACGCAGATTCACCTTCTGTATTAAACAGCCACGAGAAGAAACTCCATGATTCCTCTTTTGTGGAAGTACTTGCATCCCCTTCGTCTGTTACGGCTGTCAGATACGAGGTACTGACATAACCTTGCCAACCATTATAATTGATATTAGCCCAGCCGTTTTCTATGGAAATCACATCAACAACATTACCTTGGGATAATTGTCCCAATACTTCACTGTTTTTATTGGCCGAAGCACGTACATTAAGTCCATTTGGAGCAGTCACACGATAATAATCAGCAAAGGCTTCTATACATAGGAAGAAACTTATGAATAGGAATAAAAATGATTTTGTTATGGAACTGTGACACAAAGACACATTTTCCGGCATACAAATGTTTTGGGGAAATCCAAATCTGTTCATTACTACTTTTATGAACTCCGCAGCCCTTAGAGCCATTTTATTAAACCACGAAGCGTGGAACTGCAAATGCCACGTTCTAAGTCGGAGGTCGTAGGAATAACCTTTATTCAGAGTATGGTAATAGCAGCCCACGCTATAGCGTGAGAAACCATTACGCTTTTCCCTCTGAATAGTCTTGAATTTCCTACGTTCCCGACTTCGAGATAAGCATAACGCTTCTTTCTTTTCTAATATGTCTTGGAAAGAGTAGCCTCTATCCGAATGCAAAAGTAATGAATTTCCTGTATAAACTCCCGCTGTTTAGCGAAAATCAGCATATTAAGGCTAATTTTTAGCCTATTTGTACCCTCGTTGGTTCTCAAAAAGCAAAAAACACAGAATTTCAATAATAGTAAATAATTCCTTGACAAGTACTTTCCGCTTTTCACTCTATTCAATCAACAATAAAGTATAAAAAGACTTGCCCCTATTAACGCCCTGTCTACTTTTGGGCTCTAACAGTCCCCTTTCTCTATCCGACCTTCTACCTAAACTATAGTTTACAGAATCATTTATAGTGGTTTTGAGCTTGACATAAGGAAACGGAAGTGCTCAAAACATGAATCGCAAAACCTTTTCTGCGCCAATATTTTTTAAGTAACGAATGAGCAGAAGTCATTTTGTTTGCAGCTTATCGCTACCATCATAATCAACGTTTAAAGACATTCAAACCCATTTAACGAAATGAGGAATAAATCTGGGTGGGAACAAAATGGGAACAATGGAAACAAAATAAAATCGGATAAGTGTTGATTTCCAATTACTTATCCGGTTTATTCGTACCCAGACCCGCATTTGAAATAATTAAAGTGGGGAAAATGCGGGTAAAAAGAAAAGCGCAGAAAAACACAGCAATCCAACTATATTTCAAGCATTTACAATTAGATTAAATTTTAATCTCGGTTAATCAAATTGCAAAATATTCAGCAGATGTGGGGAAAATGTGGGGAAAATATCTATATTTGTATCAGAATAGAAACTTAACCCGTACGCCCATGAAAGTAACCTTTATCATTAAAAAAGCAGCCAAGCGATATGATACAGAATCAATGGCTACAATCTATGTACGCTTTAGAAACGGCAGGCAATTAGACTCCGTTGCTCCTACCCAGTTGGCTATCAATCCTAACCTATGGGATGATAAAGATGAATGTGTAAAAACAAAAGCAGTCTGCAATGAAGAGATGCGTACTCATATAAACGAAGAGATACGCCATTTGAAAACCTATATAGAAAAGGTGTATCAACAGGAAAAGGAAACCATAAACAAAGAGTGGCTAAAAATAACACTTGATAAATTCTACCATCCTGAAAAATACTTCATGCCAGAGCAAGTGGTTATCAAACCTACCACCGGAGAACTATTCGATGAATTTCTAAACAAGCACCCTTTATCAGAAGTGCGAAAGAAAAATTTCCGAGTTGTCAAAAGAGCCCTACTGCGTTATGAACTCTATGTAAGGGAAACAAAGAGAGGACAAAAAGACTTTGTCCTCGATGTGGATTTGGTAACACCAGACACACTTCGGGATATGTGGGATTTCTTTCAGAACGAATACCAATACTATGAACTTTATCCGAGTATTTATGAAACCATCCCCGAAAAGAGAACACCACAACCAAGAAGCAAGAATACACTGATTGACTGTTTTTCAAGGATACGCACGTTCTTCCTATGGTGCTTCGACAACAAGCATACCACAAACAGACCTTTCGACAAATTTCCGATAGAAGAATGTACATACGGTACACCTTATTATATAACACTTGAAGAAAGGGACAGAATTTTCAATGCCGACCTATCAGCCACTCCGCAACTGGCAATACAGAGGGATATATTTATATTCCAAACACTGATAGGCTGTCGAGTGAGCGACCTATACCGTATGACCAAACTAAATGTGGTTAATGAAGCCATAGAATACATTCCCAAGAAAACAAAAGAAGGGAATCCGGTCACGGTACGTGTCCCTCTTAATGACAAGGCAAAAGAAATCCTTG
>ENA-OPCA01000614-OPCA01000614.1-human-gut-metagenome-genome-assembly--contig:-NODE-614-length-33751-cov-3.403371_pt1 | contig 33751 bp, 22 predicted proteins | sample MGYA00241076_ERZ501468 | MGnify/ENA primary metagenome ERZ501468 (study PRJEB25962, sample SAMEA2042633) | human gut metagenome | biome: human gut; feature: human-associated habitat; material: faeces... | reverse complement strand
AATTTGAAATAAAACAAAAGAGGCCATCTCAACTCTATTTTGAGACAGCCTCTTTTTCTTCATCCGATATTCTTTAGGTGACATGTGCATGTATTTGGTGAATACTTTTGAAAAATAATACGGATCATTAAAGGCGAGTTCAAAAGCTATTTCTTTTGCTTTCTTGTCGGTAAAGTCCAAGAGCTGGCATGCCTTCTGAATTTTCAACTGATTGAAATAGTTGATGGGAGACATACCCGATTTTTGTGTAAAGAGTGTACTCAGATAAGTAGGTGAGTAGTTCACGCTTTTGGCCATGTCTTCCAGTGTCAGTTGCTTGTCCAGATTAGCCTTCATGTAGTTGATGACTTTCTGTATGGTATCTTGTGTTTTGGGCTTGTTGATTTCGCGGAACTGAGGAATGTACCGGAAGGAGCCGAGCAGGTACCATAGGCAGAGCGTGATGTACTCTAAGTTTTCAATGCTGTATCCCATTTCAAGGTTTACTAAAATCTCATTGAACAACTGGATGCGGTCGTTGAAACGGGCCGTAGGCGAATCGTCAATGTAGATGGTACGGTTGAACAGCTCGGAAAACAGGTGGCTTTGTTCACCGGTAAAATGAATCCAGTAAATGCTCCACGGATGGCTGGTAGAAGCGGCGTATACATGCGGTGTACCCGCTTCGATAATGAAGAAATCGTTCTTTTTTACCGTGCATCTTCCTTTTCCGATATTGTACCAGCCTTCTCCTTCGTGGCAGTAAATCAGAATGTGCTGCGGGCTTCCTTCTGCACGTTCCCGGTAGTGACCTTCCGCATGCGGATAGTAGCCAACATCTGTGGGATGCAGCAGACGAGTCATGGGGTTTTCTTTTATTTTCAAAAGATTCTCTTGAGGAATGACGATGGCTTTCTCATTGGGGAATCCGTCTTTCTTCTTTTCCATAGTGTATTTGTTTGTGAGGACAAATGTAGGTATTTATTTGGATTTTAGTGGAGACTTCCTGAAGAGATTTCTCCTTTCAGAAAGATAAAACTTAAAATCGAAAAATATTACATCCTTTTGCGAAAATACCACATTCGGAGATGGTGGTTTATGCGTAATTTTGTCATCTGTGAAATGGTTTGTAAACTCAAAATTTGATAATATGAAAGCAGCAGCATTACTCTCATTTTCTTTGCTTTGTTTTTCTTGCAGTCAGCAGACTGACAAGATTGATCTGTCTGGCTCATGGACGTTCTCTACGGACAGTATGGACTGGAGCCGGGTGATTGAACTGCCGGGATCAATGGCTTCCAACGGTTTGGGGGAAGATATTGCCGTGGGGACTGATTGGACAGGCGGTATTGTAGATTCTTCCTATTTCTTTAAACCTTCGTATGCCAAATACCGTGAGGCTGGAAATATCAAGGTGCCTTTTTGGCTTCAACCGGTAAAATATTACAAAGGTAAGGCGTGGTATCAGAAAGAAGTGGTGATTCCGGACAGTTGGGAAGGAAAGGATATTTCTCTCTTTCTGGAACGCTGCCACTGGGAAAGCCGTTTGTATGTAGACGGAAAGGAAATCGGTATGCGGAATGCCCTGGGTGCTCCTCACCGTTATGACCTGACAGGCAAGCTTTCAGCTGGAAAGCATGTGTTGATGCTGTGTGTGGATAACCGGGTGAAGAACATCGATCCGGGGGAGAACTCACACAGCATTTCCGACCATACGCAAGGAAACTGGAATGGGGTAGTGGGTGACATGTTCTTAGAGGTAAAACCGGAAGTAAATGTGTCTTCTGTCAAGATTATGCCGGAGCGTCTGGCCAAGAAAGTCAGTGTGTCGGCTTCCTTGATGAACCGTTATGAGAAAGAAACGAGTGTGGTACTCGAAATGACGGTAGGCAATGAAAAAGTACAGCAACAGTCTACCTTGAAGCCGGGCAAGAATCAGGTGGTGATGTCGCTGGCCATGAAGGGAGATATTAAGTGCTGGGATGAGTTTTCTCCATCCTTATATGATTTGAAGCTGAGTGTGAAGGATGCAGAGAGCGGTGAAACGGATGTCTATACGGAACGCTTTGGTTTCCGCGATGTGAAGGTCGTAGACGGAAAATTGACCATTAACGACCGCCGTTTGTTCCTGCGTGGTACGCTGGATTGTGCCGTATTCCCGAAGACCGGTTTCCCACCTACGGATGTAGAGTCCTGGAAAAAGATTTATACCACCTGCCAGCAACACGGATTGAATCACGTGCGTTTCCATTCCTGGTGTCCGCCGGAAGTTGCTTTTGCGGCTGCCGATGAGATGGGTATGTACCTGGAGATAGAATGTTCTTCCTGGGCTAACCAGTCGACTACCATTGGCGACGGAGGTGATCTGGATCGCTTTATCTGGGAGGAAAGTGAACGCATCGTCCGTGAGTTTGGTAACCATCCTTCTTTCTGCATGATGATGTACGGTAACGAACCGGCTGGTGAGGGAAGTAATGCCTATCTGACTAATTTCGTTACTACCTGGAAAGAGCGCGATGCCCGCCGTTTATATTGTTCGGGTGCCGGATGGCCCAATTTGCCGGTTAACGACTTCTTGAGCGATTCCAACCCTCGTATTCAGGCATGGGGACAAGGAGTAAAGAGTATTATCAATGCACAGGCACCGCGTACCGATTATGACTGGTCGGAATATGTCGGGCGTTTCCAGCAGCCGATGGTGAGCCACGAAATCGGTCAGTGGTGTGTATATCCCAACTTTAAGGAAATGGCTAAATACGATGGGGTGATGCGTCCGCGCAACTTTGAGATATTCCAGGAAACACTGGCTGAAAACGGTATGGCACATTTGGCAGACAGTTTCCTGTTGGCTTCCGGAAAATTGCAGGCTTTGTGTTATAAGGCCGATATTGAAGCCGCCTTGCGTACAAAAGACTTCGGTGGATTCCAGTTGTTGGGCTTGTCTGATTTCCCGGGTCAGGGTACGGCGCTGGTAGGAGTGCTCGATGCGTTTTGGGAAGAGAAAGGCTACATCCGTCCGGAAGAATACCGTCGTTTTTGTAACAGCACGGTGCCATTGCTGCGTTTGCCGAAGCTGATTTATACCAACAAGGAAACCGTGAAAGGTAGTCTGGAAGTGGCGCATTTCGGAGCCGCTCCGTTGGAGGTGACCTCTACTGCCTGGACTCTGAAAACAAAAGAAGGAAAGACTATCGCTTCGGGCAAGCTGGCACATCAGCCGGTAGGTATCGGCAACTGTATTCCGCTGGGACAACTGGAGATTCCGTTGGATAAGGTGGACGTTCCTTCATGCCTGACACTGGAAGCTACATTGGGAGATTACGCCAACAGCTGGCACATCTGGGTATATCCTGCTGCGGTACAGAAAGTAGCTGATGAAGCACAACTGCTGATGACCGACCGTCTGGATGCAAAAGCGTTGCAACGTCTTCAGGAAGGTGGCAACGTACTGCTTTCTTTACGGAAAGGCTCCTTGCCTGCTGAAGCGGGAGGTGAAGTTGAGATAGGTTTCTCCAGCATCTTCTGGAATACGGCCTGGACGCTGGGACAAGCACCGCACACGCTAGGTATCTTGTGTAACCCTGCTCATCCGGCACTTTCAGAGTTCCCCACAGAGTATTACAGTGATTATCAGTGGTGGGATGCCATGAGTCATTCCGGTGCTATCGAAGTGGCTAAAATTGACAAGAACTTACAGCCGGTTGTGCGCGTTATCGACGACTGGTTTACGAACCGTCCGCTGGCTTTGCTGTTCGAAGCGAAGGTGGGTAAGGGCAAGCTACTTGTATCGGGAATCGATTTCTGGCAGGACATGGATAAACGTACGGAAGCCCGTCAGTTACTCTACAGCTTGAAGAAATACATGTGCAGTGACCGCTTCAATCCTTCTTCTGAAGTCGATGCGAAAGATTTAAGTATTTTGTCTTCCGCCAAAAATCAAAAATAACCACAGAAATATCATTTTTTCCTGCAAACTTGGGATAGTTCTTCTACCTTTGTTTGCAGGAATTTTCACATGAATACATAGAACAATGAAAAACACAACGCATCTTATTTTAGGAATGCTGGCCTTGACTTTCGGAATGGAGGTGAAGGCACAGATTCAGCTTCCGTCGGTTTTCTCTGATGGAATGGTGTTACAACAGAACAGTAAGGTAGCCGTATGGGGATGGGGAAATCCGTCTGAAACCCTGATGATTCTCTCCGAATGGAATCCGGGTGACACCGTGCGTACGGTGCTCGATAATCAGGGACGCTGGAAGGCAGAGGTGCCGACCGGACGTGCCGGAGGTCCGTATACACTTGAAGTGAAAGGCGGAAACGACAGCCGGAAATTGTCGGATGTGATGTTGGGTGAAGTCTGGCTGTGCAGCGGACAATCGAACATGGAATGGTCGGCCAATATGGGAATCATGAATGGCGAGCAGGAGGTGAAACAGGCCGCTAGCCCGTCTGTGCGTATCTTCCATAACATAATCCCAAGCAAGGAGCCGATACACCTCAGACCGACTGCCGCACAAAGTGGGAGGTGGCTACTCCCGAAAGTATGCGCAAGACCAGTGCCACTGCTTACTTCTTTGCCCGCTACCTGACTGAACATCTGAAAGTGCCCGTAGGAATTTTAGTATCCGCCTGGGGAGGTACACCGGCTGAAGTGTGGACACCGGCCGAAATCGTGGAAAAAGATGAGATACTTTCGAAGAATAAATTAAAAGACTATCCCTGGTGGCCGATTAAGCCGGGTGTATTGTATAATCAGATGATTCATCCGCTGGTGCCTTATCAGATTGCCGGATGCATCTGGTATCAGGGAGAAAGCAATCACGAAAATGCACCTTCGTATGCCCGTCTGGTATCCAAGATGGTGGAGGCGTGGCGAAAAGATTTCGAATGGGACTTCCCGTTCTATTACGTGCAGATTGCACCTCATACGTACGGAGCGAAGAACAACACCCCGGCTTTGTTGCGCGAGCAGCAGGAACTCATGTTAGGACAGGTAAAGAATACTGCCATGATCAATATTTCTGATTTGGTGGAGAATGTAAAAGACATTCATCCGCGTAACAAGCGGGCCATTGGAGAACGTCTGGCCTGTCTGGCTATGGACAAAGTCTACGGACAGTTCACCGGTGCTTACGAGAGTCCGTGTCTGCACGATGCTCGCGTGGTGAAGCGAAACCTGGAAGTCACGTTGGAGGGGAATTTTAATACCTTGCATTCCACCACCAAAGAGGTGACAGGCTTGACGGTCGTAGACTGTACAGGGAAACAGGTTGCAGTTAATGCCCGCTTGAAAGGCAAGAGCTTGCAGATTCCGCTGCGAGGATTGAAAGCACCTTATCAGGTATATTATTGTTTTGATGAAGCGACCATTGGCAGTCTCCGTACAGATGCGGATATGCCGGTGCTTCCATTCCGTACAGCAAAAATAGAAGTGAAATGAAAAAGTGGTTATGTATGTTAGTCTGCTGCCTGTCTGTTTATGTACAGGCACAGGTCTGGACTTTAAAAGAGAAAGAGCCGGCTGCTCCCGGCACATGGTGGTGTTTCCGTAATACGGTGACATTGGACGAACAGCCCCGTTCACTGGAACTGCGTCTGGCTGCCGATACGAAATACTGGCTTTGGGTAAACGACGAGTTGCAAGTGTCGGAAGGAGGATTGAAACGCGGTCCGAACCCTTTGGACACCTATTGCGATGTGATAACTTCACTTCCCGCCTTGCGTGCGGGCGAGAATACCGTAGCCTTGCTGGTGTGGTACTTTGGCAAGGATGGTTTCAGCCATCGCAATTCCTCTACGGCAGGCATCAGTTTCTCCCTTTCTTGCAACGGCAAGGAGGTGGAACCCGATGCAAAATGGCGGGTGAAAAAGCATCCGGCCTATTATGTGCCGCAGGGCGAACAGCCCAACTATCGTCTGGCAGAGTCAAACATCGGGTTCGATGCAGTGAAAGACATCCCTTTCATGTCGCCCGAGTATAATGACAAGAAATGGAAGGAAGCTACGGAAATATCACTGGAAAAAGCCGGATGGAATCAGCTGGTAGACCGTCCCATTCCGTTCTGGAAAGACTACGGGCTGAAGCCTTATGCGAAGACAGAGATGCAGGGCGATACGCTGCTGCGGGCTTACCTGCCTTACAATGCACAGATTACTCCCTACATCCGACTGAAAGCACCGGCAGGTAAGTGCATCCGTATCCGTACGGACAATTACCGGGGCGGTTCGGCCACCAACGTATTTGCCGAGTATCGTACGTGCGAAGGAAAACAGATGTTCGAATGCAAGGGCTGGATGAACGGTCACTATGTGCAGTACGAACTTCCGGAAGGTGTGGAAGTGCTCGATGTGAAGTACCGTGAGACGGGTTACGACACCTCCTTTGCCGGCAGTTTCTCCTGCGATGACCCGATGCTCACCCGTTTGTGGGACAAGTCGCAGCGTACGCTCTACATCACCATGCGCGACACCTATATGGACTGTCCCGATCGCGAGCGTGCCCAGTGGTGGGGCGACGTGGTAAATGAGTTGGGCGAAGCTTTCTATGCCCTCGACGAAAAGGCTCACCTGCTGACTCGCAAGGGTATTCATGAACTGATGGGGTGGCAGCGGGCCGATAGCACCATCTTTGCACCCGTTCCGGCTGGAAACTATAAGGATGAATTGCCCATGCAGATGCTGGCCAGTGTGAGTCATTATGGTTTCTGGACCTACTACATGGGTACGGGCGACCGTCAGACCATTGCCGACGTGCTTCCACGGGTAAAGAAATACATCCATGTGTGGAAAACGGATGCCCAAGGCCTAGTGATACCTCGTTCCGGCGGATGGACCTGGGGCGACTGGGGAGAAAACAAGGACATGACCCTGCTGTTCAACCTCTGGTATGTGATTGCTCTGAAGGGATACGAAGAAATGAACCAGTTGGCTGGCGAGGCAGAAGAAGCTGCCTGGGCACGCACCACCGCCGATAAGTTGCGTAAAGTGTTCCACCGTACGTTCTGGAACGGAAAATACTACATCTCTCCGGGCTATCAGGGCAAACCCGATGACCGTGCGCAGGCACTGGCCGTCGTATCCGGAGTCTTACCTAAAGAACTGTATCCGGTGATTCGTCCTTTCTTCTCCACCTGGTATCACGCCAGTCCGTACATGGAGAAATATGTGCTCGAAGCTCTTTGCACGATGGGTTATTATCAGGACGCCCTGAACCGCATGAAGCTGCGTTATCGCGTCATGATAGAAAGTCCGCTGACCACGCTGTGGGAAGGCTGGGGCATCGGCAGTGAAGGTTTCGGAGGCGGTACCTACAATCACGCCTGGAGCGGCGGTCCGCTGACCATCCTTTCACAATACATCGCCGGCATTGAAACACTGGAACCGGCTTTCCGTACATTCCGTGTGGCACCTCATCCGGCACATTTGAACTTCATTCGCACTCAGGTGCCGTTGTCGGGCGGTCGTCGCATCGTGTTTGAAATGGACAAGTCGGCTCACAGTGGAACCATGTACCTGCGGGTACCGGAAGGAACTTCCGCACAGGTAGTGCTTCCTGCCGAATTCCAGCACTGGAGTGTGAACGGCGAACCGAAAAACGAACGTCAGCTGACGTTGTCTGCCGGAGAATGGCATTTTGAAATGAGCGAGAAATAGTATTCTTTAGTCCTTGTGTGAAGGACATCCGTTGCACCCACTACATCCGCATCCACATCCGTTTGATTTCCCTTTTCGGCGGATGAGGGTGCGGAAAAAGTGCCTGCTGGCCCAGAGAAGGCAGCAGGCTACGATGATATATACGAGAATGTCTTGAATATCCATATTGAGAATAGTGTTAGATGAATAAACTTCCTATCTGATAGACTCCGAATGCTACAAGCCAAGCTAATATGGTGGTGTAGGTCGCGGCAAAGATGGCCCATTTCCATCCACCTGATTCCTGCTTGATGGCAGCTAAGGTGGCAATACACGGGAAGTAAATCAGTACGAACAACATGTATCCGTAGGCTACGAGCGGTGTGATGGGGATACGTTCGGAAAGGTCGACGGTATCTACATCGTCTTCGTTGGTGTAGAGTACTCCCAAGGTACTTACCACAAGTTCTTTGGCTCCGATTCCCGACAGGATACCGATACCCATCTTCCAGTCGAATCCCAACGGCTCGATGGCTGGTTCAATGGCTTTTCCCAACTGGCCGATATAGGAATTTTCCTGCTGTTCGGCAGTGGTTTCGTATGCTTCGTGGTTAGGGTAGTATCCCAGGAACCAGATGATAATGGAGGCTACCATGATGATTCCACCCATCTTTTTGAGGTATTGCTTTCCTTTTTCCCACGTGTGGCGCAGTACGACTTTGGCGGTCGGCATACGGTAGGGAGGAAGCTCCATCACGAAGGGGCTGTCATCGCCTTTCACCAGGAACTTGGTGAAGATGCGGGCCATGAGTACGGCCAGCAGGATGCCGATGGCATAGATGGACAGCAGAATCAGACTGGCTTTGCCGGGGAAGAATGCGCCGATCATGACCAGGTAGATGGGAAGGCGGGCACTGCACGACATAAGCGGGTTCACTAACATGGTGACCAGTCGTGCCTTGCGGCTCTCGATAATACGTGATGACATGATGGCAGGTACATTACATCCGAATCCCATGATGAGCGGGATGAATGATTTTCCGTGAAGTCCCATTTTATGCATGATTTTATCCATGATAAAGGCCGCACGTGCCATGTAACCGGAATCTTCCATAAAGGAGATGAAAAAATAGAGCAGCAGGATGTTCGGGAGAAAGACAATCACGCCTCCTACGCCACCAATGATTCCGTCGATAATCAGGTCTTTCAGCGGACCAGGACTCAGGAAGGTCTCCGTTCCCTGCGCAATAAGCCCCACGAACCATTCAATGGCTTGTTGTGGGTATTCTCCCAACACAAAGGTACCTTCGAACATGATATACAGGAAGATGAAGAAAATGGGGAATCCCCAGAAACGGTTGGTTACGATGCTGTCTACCACTCGTGTAAACGCTTCCGTGTCATGATTATTTTGGGTAAAGGTTTCCTTCAAGGCTCCTGAGATAAAGCCATATTTGGCATCGGCGATGCATTGTTCGCTGTCGTCATTGCCCAGCTCACGCAGGCGTGCCGCTTCGTTGTCTCTGATAGCCAGGATTTCTGCTCCGTTGGGCAGGGGAGCGATGACGCGTGTCTCTATATCCTTGTCGTTTTCCAGCAACTTGATGGCCAAAAAACGGGTAGAATATTTGTGACGGATATTTTCGTTTTTACTGATTTCCCTCTTTACATTGTCGATGCTCCGTTCAATTTCCGGTCCGTGGTTGATGTGGATGTGGCGGATAAAACCTTTGGCGGTGAAGTTGTCTTCTTCGCCTGCTCCTTCATACTTATGTCCGGGCACATAGGCATCGTGCCATTCGCGGAAGTCGCGGAGAATTTCGTTCTTGATTTCTTCTTTCTGTCCCATGAAGTCGGCTCCCTCATACAGACCGATGATGACGTGGAACAGGTTGTCAATGCCTTCGCCCGTACGGCTTACCGTCGGTACCATAGGTACTCCTAACAGTTCGCTCAACTTGTGGTAGTTCAGTTTGTTGCCGCTGTGCTGCAGGGCATCGTACATGTTCAGTGCCACTACCATGCGCACGTTCATATCAATAAGCTGGGTAGTGAGGTAGAGATTACGTTCCAGGTTGCCTGCATCCACTACGTTGATGATAACGTCGGGCGTTTCCTCGATGATGTGTTTACGCACATAGAGTTCTTCTGGGCTGTAGGCCGAAAGGGAGTAAGTTCCCGGCAAGTCCACCAGACGGAAGTGATAACCTTGAAAATCAAAGAAACCCTCTTTGGCATCTACGGTCACACCGCTGTAGTTGCCCACGTGTTCATGTCCACCTGAAGCTACGTTGAAAAGTGAGGTTTTCCCGCAGTTCGGATTTCCCACCAATGCTACATTGATGGTACGTCGTTTCCCCTGAGCAATGTTTTTCATTACCTCATCGCTGACGGGGATACCCTGCGAAATAGGTTCATGGTAAGTATCTGTGGCGGCTGTACGTCGTGCTTCTTCTTCGCTGACGATTTCAATCATGTCGGCTTCCTGTCGGCGGAGGGATACTTCGTAACCCATTATTTTGTATTTGATGGGGTCTTTGAGCGGTGCATTGAGTACCACTTCCACTGTTTTTCCCTTAATGAACCCCATTTCAATGATGCGACGGCGGAATCCTCCGTGTCCGAGGACTTTAATGATGACGCCTTTTTCGCCAGTTTTCAATTCAGAGAGTTTCATGTTTTATTCACTGTTTTAATTCGATGCAAAGATAGGGTATTGCATCTTTTTCTGCAAACTATTTAGAATGTTTTTAAATTACGATGCCTATATGGAGCTTTTTCATTTTTTATCTCTAAGTTTGTACTATGTTTATAAGGAAAGTCAGTCAGTTTATAGAAGAAAAGCACTTGTTGGGCTTTGGCGACAAAGTGCTGGTGGCATTGAGCGGCGGGGCCGACTCGGTGGCTCTGCTGCGGGTACTTCTGCGTTTGGGTTATGCATGCGAGGCGGCTCATTGCAATTTTCATCTTCGAGGAGAAGAGTCTGTGCGCGATGAGCGTTTTGTGCGGGCATTGGCTGAAAGTTTAGGAGTGCCTTTGCATGTGATTCATTTTGATACAAACGCTTATGCTGCTTCCCATAATATATCGGTCGAGATGGCAGCCCGTGAGTTGCGTTACGACTGGTTCGCAAAAGTGCGGCAGGAATGCGGAGCAAAGGTAGTGGCAGTAGCACATCACCGTGATGACAGTGTGGAAACCTTTCTGCTCAACCTGGTGCGGGGAACAGGTATCAATGGCTTGCAAGGCATCCGCCCGGTGAATGGAGAGGTAGTGCGCCCATTGCTGTGTGTAAGTCGTGCGGAGATTCTGGACTATCTTTCTTCGTTGGGACAGGATTATGTGACAGACAGTACCAACCTGCAGGATGAGTTTGTGCGCAACAAGCTTCGTTTGAATGTGATTCCGATGCTGGAAACCATCAATCCGTCAGTGAGTGATACGATTGCGGAAACCGCACGCAGGTTGGCTGATGTGGCGCAAGTGTATCAGGAGGCCATACAAGTAGCCAGGAAACGGGTGATGCCTGATGGAGAAACCATTGATATTCCTGCTTTGTGCAGAGAGTCGGGCGCACAGAATCTGCTTTTTGAACTGCTATATCCCTTGGGTTTCAATGCGGCACAGGTAAGTGATGTGTTTCGTGCGTTGCATGGAGAATCAGGGCGGATGTTTCACAGCCGCGAATGGACGTTGCTGATAGATCGTGACCGGTTGATACGTCGTCCGTCAGGAGAAGTAGAACCTCAGCCCGAATTGTGTGTGGAGAGAATGGAAGTGGATACCGATTTTTTAGTACCCCATACTAATGAGGAAGCGTATATCGATGCGTCAATGGTACATGGGGAATTGACTTTACGCAAGTGGCAGTCGGGCGACAAATTTATTCCATTTGGAATGAAAGGCTTTAAATCGGTACGTAATTATTTGCGTGACAAAAAGTTTTCCCGTTTTGAGAAAGAGCGTCAGTGGGTGGTGTGTGATGGCGACCGCATCGTGTGGCTCGTCAATGAACGGGTAGATAATCGTTTCAGAGTGATGCCAGAGACGCGGTTGGTCATAAAAATGAAGGTAAAGTTTGTGTAATTGCATAATCTGCAGATTTTTGTATTAAAAGATGCAAAAAAAGAGAGGGTAAAGTTATCACATTGAGGGAATTGTATTTACTTTGAATACGTTTAATTTAAATTATAGTCAGAATTATGAACGAATTAATTGCAAAAATCAAAGAATTGAATGCTGCTTTGGTTGCAGATGCTGAATTGCAGGCTGAAAAAGGAAACAAAGCTGCAGGAACTCGTGCCCGTAAGGCATCCTTGGAGTTGGAAAAAGTTTTGAAAGAATTTAGAAAAGTATCTCTGGAAGAGTCAAAAAAATAAATAGTTTCAAGACGGACTCATGTCTGAGGGAGAGAGGTTATAGCCGGTGCGGTTAAGATGCACGCTATAATCTCTCTTTTGTTTTTTTATCACACGGCGGGGTGCTTATTAAAGGGGAACTTCGTACATTTGTGTGGACTTGTACGAACGTGTTTATGAAGAGATTTCGGAAGATTGGACTGGTGTGTGTGATGTGTGCCGTGTGTGGTATGCTGTGGCTTTCGTGCAAACGTCCTGTACATCAGAGGATGTATGCACACGTGGATTCATTGAACCGCGTGGCGTATGAGGCCCGTTACAAGGATCTTTCTTTATCTTCTAAGGCAGCTACGGAAGCCTGGAAATTGTCCGACGGCTATGCGTCGGGCAGGGCAGAGGCATTGAACAACATGGGGTTTTGTGCATTCATGCGGATGGACTTCGAGCATGCAGCCCGTTTGTTCCGAAAGGCTTCAGAAACCAGTAACAACGAGATTGAGCGTCTGGTGGCCGATGTCGGGATGATGAAAATCTGTCAGCGTACTTCCATGAACAAGGAGTTCTACGATTATCATAACAGTGCATTGCAACGCATCCGGCGTCTTAATGAGGATCGTTCTTCGCTTGAAAAGAACGGTTTGGAAAGTCGGTTGAGTTATGCGCTTTCGGAGTTTTATATTGTTTCGGGAATTTATTATTATTATTTGCAGCAGGACAAGGAGTCCATGCAGGCTATCAATGCCGTGCCGGAAGAGGCTTTGAAAAACGACACGGCCCAATGGCTGTACTATGCGTATATGCGCGGGTCGGGTGGTATGTACGAGGCGCCTACACGTGAAGAAGTGACCATTGGAGAATTTGGCTATCTGGTGCAGTGTCTGCAGGTGGCCCAACTCAGGGGATATACTTATTTTGAGGCCAATGCGCTTCAGGCTATGGCTGAGTTGTTAGTGTTCCGAAGCAACCGTCTGTTGCTGAGCGAGAAGAGGGCGGGTATGCTCCGCCTGGTCAATCCGGATAACTTGCCGGTGGACAGTCTGCCGCTGGTCTTTGCCAAAGATGCGTTGGGCTTGTTTAAGCGTTATGGTGACTGGTATCAGATTTCGGGCACTTATCGTACCATTGCAACATTCTATAATTATACGGGACAGCCCGAAAAGGCTTTGGTCAATTTGAAGAGAGCTTTGAATTATGTTAATCTGCATCACGAGAAATATTATCATTGCAAGGATTCGCTCGACCGTTTGCAGGCCTATTTGCCGGGAGACGGTACTTCCATCGAATTGAAATGGATTAATGACGAGGGCATCAATACGGTACCCGAATGGATAGCCCGGTTGCGGGAACAGCTGAGTCGTACGTATTCTGCCATGGGATGCAAGGCGGAATCGGATTATAACCGCAATGTGTACCTGGATATTCTGGACTACACCCGGCAGGATAAGGAATTGGAAAGCCGTTTCCTGGCATTGGAAAAGGAGACCGGACAGCTGAATGTGCTGCTGTGGCTTGTGGCGGCGGGTTTTCTGGTGCTGGTCGTATTGTTTGTCTGGCTGAACCGTTCCTGGAGGGTGAAGAATACGATGTATCTCACGGAACTCAAACGCATTTTAGGACTTTGTCAACAGATTACGGGAGCGGTACCTGTTTCGGCAACCAGCCGGGAAGAGGTGGCCGATGCCGTAGTGAAGGTGATGAAACCGGAGCTGTCGGAATTGTTTGGGGTGCGTGACGTGTGCATTACATTCTGCGATGAGGAAGAGACGGAAGAAGAAACCGGGGAATTGCATGAGGGCCCTTCGTTGGTGTACGACCTTCAATTACCCGACAGGGAGGTGATTGTAGGAAAACTGTGGATGTGGTTTGCAGTTCCTGTGCGGAAGGAGGAGCAGACACTTATCCGATTGCTATTACCTTACCTGGCCTGGACGCTGGAACATGGCATGAACCTGGTTTCGTTAGGTGAGGAACAGCAGAGACTGGAAAAAGAACAGTACGTCCACGAGCTTCACCTGATGGAGAACAAGCGTCAGAATGAAGTGAAAAAGGCGTGTTTGTCGATTGTGACAGGAATCGTACCTTATATTGACCGTATGGTAAACGAGGTACGGAAGCTCCGTACACTTCCGGCAGCGAATGCAGAAGTTATACAGCAGGGGAAGTTAGGCTATATCGATGAGCTGGTGACCAAAATAAATGAATACAACGATATCCTGGCTTTATGGATTAAGATGCGGCAGGGTACGCTAAGTCTGAACATTGAAAACTTTGAGTTGCAGGAGTTGTTTGCAATGATTGCCAAGGGGCGTCGTTCGTTCGAACTGAAAAAACAGACACTGACCGTGGGAGAAACGACGGCCTGTGTGAAAGCAGATAAGGCATTGACACTCTTTATGATGAATACGCTGGTGGAAAATGCCCGTAAATATACGCAGGAAGGTGGAAAAGTGAGCCTTTCCGCAGAAGAAACACCCGACTATGTGGAGATTGCCGTGGAAGATAACGGACCGGGTCTTTCGGAAAAGGACCGTATGTGTATCCTGGGAGAGAAAGTGTACGATTCTGGAGCCATCGGTATGGATACTGCCACGGATACGGCAGAGTTGCAACGACAGAAGGGGCATGGTTTCGGACTGATGAATTGTAAGGGAATTATTGAAAAGTACCGGAAGACGAACAGCTTGTTTGCGGTTTGCCGGTTCGACATACAAAGTACGCCAGGAAAAGGCAGTCGCTTCTCTTTCCGTTTGCCCAAAGGAGCGCGGCGGATGGTCGGACTTTTGTGGATAGGTTTGTGCCTGTTGCTGGGAATGGCCTGTTCTTCTAAACCGGAGTCTGCCACGCATACGGTCAACAATGAAAAGGTGGCTCCGTATGACAGTTTGCTGGCCATTGCCAATGACTATGCCAATTGGGTGTATGAGTGCAATGTGAACGGCGACCATGCTACAGCGCTGGTATTAGCTGACAGTGTATTGTATTATATGAATGCCCATTATCTTCGTTATTCGGGAAAAAGCGGTCCGTTGCTTCGGCTGGAGAGTGAAGGAGAGGGGGCTGAGTTGACTTGGCTGGCCCAGTCGTTCGATACGGATTATTTTATTTTGCTGGATGTGCGTAATGAGGCAGCTGTGGCTTCATTGGCCGTAAAAGATTTCCGGAAATATCGCTATAATAATGCGGCTTACGCGGCTCTTTACAAACGTTTGAGCAAGGATAATTCTTTGGAGGAGTATTGCTTACAGATGCAGCGCTCGGCCAGCAACAAGCGTATTGCCTTGTCTTTGTTCGTGTTGCTGGTTTGCGGATGCCTGGTAGCCTATTATGCACTTTATCTTCGTCATCGTTTGCATTATCGTTACAACATGGAGCAGGTATTTGTGGTGAACCGTACCATCTTTTCGGCTGCCTCTTGTACGGAAGGACTCGGTGATGAGGTGCTGGACCGGATTGTCCGTAGCATGTTTAACGAGTTGAACGAGATGCTGCTGCTGGAGAATCTGGCATTGGCTGTGTATGACGAGGAAACCACTCACCTGAAAACGGCATGTTTTGTCACAGTAGAGAATGAGGAAGAATTGCATGAACGTCTTCAGCGGTGTTACGATTCCGGACAGATGCAGTGGAGCGGTGTCATGAAGTGGAGTTTCTTGCCTTTGTGGGTAGAAACAGGGGGAGACAAGCATTGTGTGGGGGTATTGGCCTTGAAGCTGGCACGTGCCTACAGCCGGGAAGAAGACCGTTTGCTGGTTGAAATGGTATGTAACTATCTGGCTGTTATTTTGTATAATGCCATTGTGCAGGTGAACCGGAAGTTCCATGACATTGAATTGGCACAGGATGAGGCCCGTCGTTCACTCTTTGAGGAGAATCAATTGCATGTGCAGAATATGGTGCTCGACAATTGCCTTTCTACCATCAAGCATGAAACAATCTATTATCCGAGCCGAATCAAGCAAGTAGCCGATAAATTAAACGGTGAGGTTACGGCCGCACAACGGACGGAGTTGTTGGAGAATATGTCGGAACTGGTGGGGTATTACAAGGATATATTTACGCTCCTCAGTTCGTGTGCTTCGCGTCAGCTGGAGGAGGTTACTTTCCGTCGTACGGAAGTGGGGGTAGCCGAGCTGGCAGAGGGTGCGGAGAAATATTTGCGCAAGGTGATGCGCAAGCGTAATTTTACGCTGGAATGGCAGATGGATGTACCTTCACTATGGGTAACGGGCGACCGGGTTTTGTTGCTTTTCCTGCTCGAAAATCTGATTGATGAGGCAGTGCGTTATGAGGTTTCCGGAATCTTGCGCTTGGTAGCGAAAGCTGAAAACGGTTTTGTGCGCGTGGATTTCATTGATATGCGACGGACTTACTCTCAAGAGGAACTGAATGCCTTGTTTTATCCCGACAGAGAGCGGATGTGTCCCTCGGGTGACGGACAACGGCTGGCAGGCACAGAGTACTTGGTGTGCAAGCAGGTTATCCGTGACCATGACGAGTATGGCGGGCGAAGAGGCTGCCGTATCAATGCCAATCCTTGGCAGGGAGAAGGAGGAAAGGGATTCAGTGTGTGGTTTACCTTGCCGTTTAGACAAAAGAAATAACGAATTAGAATGAACATAAAATCAAGACAAAATGGAGAAGTTTAAGGTTGTCATAGTAGAAGATGTCAAACTGGAATTAAAGGGAACGGAAGAAATTTTCCGTCACGAAATACCGAATGCGGAGGTCATTGGTACGGCCATGACCGAGGAAGAGTTCTGGAAATTGATGGAGACATGTACGCCCGATATGGTGTTGCTTGACTTGGGGTTGGGAGGTTCTACCACCATTGGCGTGGAGATTTGCGCCCGTCTTCATCGGGAACGTCCGGAGCTGAAGGTGCTTATTTTCACCGGAGAAATTCTGAACGAGAAACTTTGGGTGGATGCGCTTCGGGCTGGGGCAGTAGGCATCATCTTGAAGACCGGTGAACTGTTGACTGCGACCGATGTGCAGGCCGTCATGGATGGAAAGAAGATGGTATTTAACGAGCCGATACTGGAAAAGATTGTAGCCCGTTTCATGCAGACGGTGGAAGTGGAACAGCGTCGTCAGGAGGCAATTATCGATTATGACATTGACGAGTACGACGAACGACTTCTCCGTCATCTGGCACTGGGTTATACCAAGGAAATGATAACCAACCTCAAAGGCATGCCTTTTGGGGTAAAATCGATAGAGAAACGGCAGAATGAACTTGTAAACCGCTTGTTCCGCTCCGATGAACGGACAGGAGTCAATGCCTGCCGCTTGGTTACCCGTGCGTTTGAGTTACGCATACTTGACATCGACAATCTGGAACCCGATGAAGAATAAATTCAGCCTGCACCCGGCCACCTGCTTCCTGCTGCTGTTTTTGCTGGCTGCCTTGTTGTCATGGACCGGCAGTATTTATGAGTGGGAAGGTGTACGCAGTCTTTTGAGTGACGAAGGACTGCGGTGGCTCTTGCGTACGCTTTTAGATGATTATATTCTTTCTCCCGTATTTCAAGCCGTGGTGTGTCTCTTTTTTGGAGGAGGCTTGTTCCTTCATTCCGGATTGGGCGATGCCTGTCACAGGATGGTGTCGGGCACCCGGAAATTCTCCCGAAAGGAGAAACGGGGAATGGGACTGGCTGGCGTCACTTTCTTAGTGTACGTCGGACTGTGTGTCTTGCTGGCTTTTGGTCCTTGGAATACGGTGCGCAGTGCCATCGGAACGTTGTCAGATTCTCCGTTGGCTGATGGATTCTGGGGAGTGTGTTCATTAGGAGTCGCTTTGCCTTCTATCGTGTATGGCTTTGCTTCTGATTCCTATCTAGACGATTCGGATGTAGTAGAAGGAATGGCTTATCTTTACAAGAACTGGGCTACGTACTTTGTCGTGCTTCTTTTCATTACGCTTTTTTTCTCTTCGCTGGAGTTCAGCGGGTTGACAGATTATGCTGGATTGCCGGATGAAGTATGTCGCGGTGCTTATCTGCTTTGCTGTGTGCTTTTTCTTTTGTAAAAAATAGGGCTGTTTCCTCTGAAACGATTATCTTTGCCCACGTTATTTTCAACAAAAACCGGAATAAACGTATAAAATGAAAAAAATTGTATTATTTGCAGCAGCCGGACTGATGTCTTTGGCTGCTTGTCAGGAAAAAGCAGGCTATATCATTAAGGGTACAGCCGAAGGTGTGGCTGATGGTGATACCGTATTCTTGCAGAAACAGACAGAAGAAGGTTTTGAAGCACTTGATTCTGTAGTTGTAAAAAACGGTACTTTTGAGTTTAAGGGAACTCCCGATTCAGTGGCTGTATCTCGTTTCGTAACTTATATGAAGGGAGATGCCCGTATGGCTGCCATGGTGTTTGTAGAAAAAGGAAACATTCAGGTAAATCTGAGCCCGATGGAAAGCCGTATTTCAGGAACACCTAACAACGATACTTATCAGAAATTCATGGATGAATACCAGAAGATTGGTAAGGAAATGAACGACATGTATCAGAAGATTAAGGGCGATACTTTGTTGACTGAAGTACAGCGTGATTCACTGATGGAAGTACTCGACAAGAAAGAGACAGAAGGTATGGACCGTATTTATCAGCTCGTGTCTGAAAATATTGCAAGTGCTGCAGGTGTACATTTGCTGACCATGTTCGGCTCTTCTTTCGAAGTAGAAAAAGTACAGCCTTTGTTGGAGAAAATTCCGGCAGCTTTTGCTAACAATGAAGATGTAAAGGCGTTGAAAGAGCATGTAGAGACTGTGGCTAAGACATCAGTAGGAAAGAAATTTATCGATTTTACGCTGAATACTCCAGAAGGCAAACCTGTGAAATTGTCTGATTTCATTGCTGCCAACAACTATACACTGATTGATTTCTGGGCCAGCTGGTGCGGACCTTGCCGCATGGAAATGCCGAATGTAGTAGCTGCTTATGCAAAATATAAGGCAAAAGGCTTCGGCATTGTAGGTGTATCTTTGGATAACGATGTAGAAAGCTGGAAGAAGGCAATCAAAGATTTGAACATCACTTGGCCGCAGATGTCTGACCTGAAAGGTTGGCAGTGTGAAGGTGCGGCTTTGTATGGCGTGCGTGCCATCCCGGCTACTTTGCTGGTTTCAAAAGACGGTACAATCGTAGCCCGTGACTTGCGTGGTGAGGACTTGGAAGCAAAACTTGCAGAACTGATGAAATAATCAGTTTCTTTAAAGTAAGAACTTATTATAAAAGAAACGCGGACCTTTTTACAGAGAGGCTCGCGTTTTTTATGGGTATGTGAAGTAAGTTCTTTATACTTCCATCATTTTCTTCAATTTTCCTGAGAGCAGGAAAAGGATAACGGCAGCTGCTCCGCTCATGAACACGAAAAGCATGAAGAAGTCGAACAGATTTTCAATGGGATAGCCCATGAAACTTTTGCTTACCCCATGTTCCGGATAGTAACCGCTCAGCAGACCAGCAAACTTGTTGGCAGCCGAGGTACTCAGGTACCATACACCCATCAGCAATGAAGAAAAACGGGCTGGTGACAGTTTGTACACCAATGAAAGTCCGATAGGGGCCAGACAGAGTTCGCCCATGGTGTGAATCAGATAAAGACCGGTGAGCCATACCATGCTGACTTTCACACCCGGCTCAATATCTTTCACTCCGAAGGCAATAAACAGATAGCCTAACGCTAACAATCCCAGTCCGATGGCTTGCTTGCGGGGAGAACTTGGCTCAATGCCTCTTTTACCCAAGAATGACCATACTGCTGCAAAGATTGGGGCCAGTGTCACAATCATAATAGGGTTGAACGATTGGAAGTAGGCAGCTGGCATTTCCCATCCTCCGATGTGGCGGTCGGTCTGTTCGTCGGCAAAGAAGGTGAGTGAAGCACCGGCCTGTTCGTAGGCTGCCCAGAAGAAGATAACGAAAAATGCAATGATGTAAATCACTCCGATACGCAACTTTTCATGTCGGTTCAGTGAGTGATCAGTAATGATAATCACCGGCATGACGACGGTAGTGGCGTAAATCAGTGAACCAATCCAATCGGCATCGGCAAACAGGTGCGCGCTGTCTGCATTCCAGTTGATGGAGAAAAGCAAGGTAAGCAGGAGGGTGCTTCCGAGCATCAGAAGGGTGCGCGAAGTGGACTTCTGCGAAGAAGTTTCTGATTGCTGTGCGGTTGATGCGCTTCTTTGTGGGGCAACACCTACTGGATTGCCATCGGGGTCGCATATGTATTTGTTCTTGAAAATCTGGAATACGGTTGCTCCCAGTATCATGCCGATGCAGGCAGCTAAGAATCCCCATTTGAAGTCCTCCGGATGTCCGGTGTTTCCTACGAGTCCGCATACCAGCGGGGCGAGGGTAGAGCCTACGTTCACTCCCATATAGAAGATGGTGAAGGCCGAGTCCTTGCGGTTGTCATCGGGTGTATAGAGCCGTCCCACCATGGTCGAGATATTGGGTTTGAAAAAACCGTTTCCTAAAATCAGCAGTCCCAGTCCGCAAAACATCAGGTATTTGGCCAATGCTACCTCCTGAAAATAGCAGGCACTGAGGAATAGAAGGAACTGACCGAGTGCCATGGTCAGTGCGCCAACCACGATGGATCGCCGGTTGCCCCAGTAGCGGTCGGCAATGTATCCGCCGATGAGCGGGGTGAGATACACCAGCCCCGTGTAACTGCCATACACTTGTGAAGCCATTTCCTTGTCGAAAAGCAACGCCTGTACCATGTAAAGCATGAACAGCGCGCGCATGCCGTAGTAACTGAACCGTTCCCACATCTCAGTTACGAAGAGTAAATAAAGTCCTTTTGGATGCCCTTTTGTTTGATTCATTCTGTTTTTATTGATAAAATGTTAGTAAATTGATTGTTTTTGCAAAAATAGAAAATCATTCTTATCCCTGCAAATGAAAAAGCCATCTCAGAGGGTGAGATGGCTTTCAAGTATAACGTAATTGTATGGATTTATCAGTGAATCGTAACCTGATCCAGTTGCTGGTAAGTGGCAGTGATGCGTTCCATGAATTCGGAAGTAGGAGCTACTGCCATAAGTTGCAGCATCAGGTCGTTTACATCAGCTTTGCTGTCAAGCTTGAGTGCGCGTGTCAGGTCGTCGAGTGACTCTTCATAGCGTTCAGTTTCAAAATAGAGTTGTGCGCGTGATTTGTAGTTTTCCACATCCTCCGGATTCAGACGAATTGCTTCATTCAGGTCTGCTTCGGCACGTTCCCACATTTTCAGATTGCTTAGCAGCACGCCTCTAGAATAGTGTGCAAATGAACGGTATTCTGTATCGGCTTCTGGAATAAGTTCCAGACTGGAGTTCAATGCCTGCAGTGCCAGTTTGGTATCATTGCAGAAGTTGCAGATAAGTGCCATGTAGCAATGTGCATATCCGTTGTCAGGGTGCTCATTGATTTCTGCATTCAAATAAGTATAAGCTGCTTCAGGGTTTCCTTCATTGAGGGCTTCTACTCCTTTTACATAGTTTTCGCTTTCAGGGCGTTGAATATTTTCTCCATACATTTGTATAGTAGAAATAAAGCAGCAAATCAGAATTGCTGAGAGTGTTTTCATGGTGGCTTTCATAGAGTCTAGTTTTATTAACGGGCGCAAATCTATAAACTTTTTGTTATTCTGCAAAGATTTTGTAGAAAATATTACAATCAGATGAAGGTAATCCGTAAAAACTTCCCTATATTTGCAGTGTAGAAAAATCAGAATATTTTAAAAGGTATATTGAATAAGTATAGATTCTAATTAAATGATATAATAAACCTAATTTATTTGCTAACCATGAAGTCACTTAATGAAATTATTGCACAATTTCCGGAGGTTGGAAAGGTAGGGGAAATAATTCCTTTGACAGCCGGTTTGATTAATCAGACTTATAAAGTTCAGACAGAAGATCCGCAGGCTTGCGATTATATATTGCAGTGTGTCAATCATCAGGTTTTCAAGGATGTGGAACTTCTTCAGCACAACATTGAATGTGTGACTCGTCATATTCGCGAGAAACTGGAAAAGGCTCATGAAACGGATATAGACCGCAAAGTCCTCCGCTTTGTACCGACTGCCGAAGGAAAAACATATTATTTTGACGGCGAACGCTACTGGCGTGTGTGTGTGTTCATTCCGGAATCACAAACACTGGAAGCGGTAACTCCCGAATCTTCGTATCTGGTAGGTGTGAAGTTTGGTGAGTTTGAAGCCATGTTGGCCGACCTGCCTGAAAAATTAGGGGAAACCATTCCTGATTTCCATAATATGGAATTCCGCATGCAGCAGTTGCGTGAAGCTGTGGCACAGAATGCAGCCGGACGTATGGAGAAGGTACAGTCACTGGTAGATGATATTGAGAAAGATGCAGATGAAATGTGTGCTGCAGAACGTCTGTATCGGGAAGGAAAACTTCCGAAACGTATCTGCCATTGTGATACGAAGGTATCCAACATGTTGTTTGATAAAGATGGAAACGTATTGTGCGTAATCGATTTGGATACGACCATGCCAAGTTTCGTCTTCTCTGATTTCGGTGATTTCCTTCGTTCTGCCGGAAATACGGCTCCTGAAGATGAACCTGACTTGAACAAGATTCATTTCAACATGGATATTTTCCGTGCCTTTTCCAAAGGATACATCGAATCGGCCAAGAGTTTCCTTACTCCGCTGGAGATAGAAATGCTGCCATACGCTGTGATGTTGTTCCCATACATGCAGGCCGTGCGTTTCCTGGCCGACTATATCAACGGGGATACATATTATCAGATAAAATATGCTGAACACAACTATGTGCGTACACTGGCACAGTATAAGTTGTATCAGGAAGCACGTCGTGCGGTTCCTGAGATGAAGGAGTATATTTCTTCGCTGCTGTAAATCAATAGCTTGCAAATTCATATAAGGCGCCTTGGCATTCATTTTCAGAATGTCAGGGCGTTTGTTTTCAAACGTCCTTGCGTTTGAAGTAAAACGTCAAAGCGTTTTGGTTGAAATGCACTTGCGTTTAAAAGAAAACGCCCTTGCGTTCGTTACGAAACGCAAGGACGTTTTTTTTTGATTCATTTCAGTCAATATTTCCTATGGTAAATTTCTCAGGATGTTTCCCTTTGAAATCCTTGAAATATAACTTGATTTCCTTCATGTCTTTTTCAATGTCACCCGTGGGCAAGAGGTATTTTCCGGCTGTAATGCACTTCTTTTCATAATCTATTCCAATCAATACAATCGGAATTTTTGCCCCCAAGGCAATGTAATAGAATCCCTTTTTCCAGTCGGGATTAGCCGAACGTGTTCCTTCCGGTGTAATAGCCAGATGGAATGTGTCACTTTTTTCAATGCGTTGCACCAGTTGGTCTACCATAGAAGTACGCTTGTCGCGGTGAACGGGGATACCTCCCATTTTTCGGAATATGATTCCCAACGGGAAGAAGAACCATTCCTTTTTCATCAGAAAACCTGATTCACGCCCTATGGCTGTGATAAACAATTTTCCGATAAACAAGTCCCAGTTGGTGGTATGCGGAGCCGCACAGATGATGCACTTCTTAAAATCAGGTACATTCACTTCTGCTTTCCAGCCCAGTAGTTTGTGGTAGATAAACCGGCAGATAGCTTGTTTCATGTGCTGTTATTTCGACAGTTCTTCCAGTTTCTTGAACACGTTGTCTACTTCAGCATTGAAGTCTGCTCTCAGTTTTTTGTAGAACAGTTTCACACTGCCCGGCTCTGTGTGGCTGATGCGGCTGATGATGTCATTACGCAGGTTGATAATCTGCAGGAATACTTCGCTGTAACCTTCCCGTTTTTCTGCATTTGCGTTTGCCGATTCTACCAGGCAGAGTCCTGCTGCCAGTTCTGTAATATAATTGACTGTTTTTTTCAATGATCTTCTACTAGCCATAATTCTAAAGTTTTTAGTTAATAAAAAATGATTATGGTGTAAAGATACGATTTCTTTTGGAATATCCATGAAACAGTACCCGATTCTTGTAGATAAAAACATTCCGTACTGCTCCGGCGACCTGTATTGAGTGAAAAATTTGTCACCGGAACGTACGGAATGAAATTAGTAAAGAGAGATCTATAGGTTGTCCTTTATAAAAGGCAAAGTGTTAGTTCGCAAATAGCATGTTGAATTCTTTTTTTATCAAATGTTTCTTGGCTGTTACTGCCGCACTTCTTCCCGGTTCGATACCTTCATTGATGGTGAATTCCATTATTTTGGTAGCTCCTATCAGTTCATCGTCAATTTCGTTGTCGGGCGTTCCTATAGGAAATACTCCAGATGTCGGGTTACTTCCTGATTTAGGAGTAACTGCTATACCTTTGTAAGTAACTCTGACGGTATAGTTTGTGGCAATAGAGGGGTCACAGTTTGCAAACATATTTACCCATACCTGATATGTTCCTTTTTGCATGCAATCTGTTTTGAAGAAAATGTTTTCACTGTTTTTCCAGTCAATGTCGCAGCCTGCATTGGAGTCAATATCCAATCCGATTTTTCCCCATTCAACATCTGGTTCATTTTCATAATCATCACTTTCCAGCCAGTCATTGATAATTTCGTATTCTTTTGAATAATAGGGGAAAGGCTGACCGTAATAAATGACATTTCCGTTGGGTTCTACGACATACAAATCCACGTCTTTTTCATTACTGAAACGCAGGTTGACTTGTAAATCGCCTGTACCGGCTTCTATGTAGTTGGTTTCACTTGTAAATTGAGAGGAAACTTCACCTTGTTTGTTTACTGTGGTAAATACAAGCGTGAAGCTGCTATTCAGATTCTGGCTTAATAATACAAGCACAGTATAGGTGTAGATTCCATTATTTGTGGTGGCACGTCCTTGTACGTTTGCTGGTGCATCTAACTTTACTTTAAGGTATCCGGATTCTCCTTCTACACCGATATTTACATAGTCTAATTCTTCATAGGAATTTAATGTAAGATAGGATGTTCCTCCAGGAAGAGCTGCTTTATCAAAAGTAGCAGTTTGAAGCATGGGAGTGTCTCCTACAGGCATACTTCCTTCTGTGTATTCACTGTTGTCTACATCAATAAACTGGTCTTGCAATGCGCTTTTGCCTGGTTCATCGTCACTTCCGCAGGCATACAGAGCCATGGCACAAAATACAATACTGAATAGTTTGAGAAGTTGTTTCATAGTGTTTTTCATTTTATACGCCTATTCCCCTGATGCGAGTGATAAAATATGCGAACGCAGGGAATATTCCTTGTAGAAAGGAATGTGTTCGCTTTTTGATTTTTTTATTTCCAACTGCAAACGTTTTTGTTGTTTTTCATTTTTCTCAAAAGTAATTGTATTTTTGTTTCAAAACAAATTCAAATAAGTTCAAATTGTTTGTGATTGTTGTGATTTTGAAACTATTTGTGCGAATTTGTGGACTATGCGGGCGAAAAATCTATGATATTTTAGCTGAATATTTTTTACCTTTGCAGCATGGAATAAGGACGTTATGAAACGAATATTGATTTATACAGGTGCAGGCTTGCTGCTGTTATTGCTGTTACTGGCCGGTGGACTATGGATTTTCCGTAACCGTATCTTGAACCGGATGGCAGAAAGAAAGATTACTCAAGTGGAGGAGCGGTACGGACTGGAAGTGCATTACGATGAGTTGCGCTTTGAGGGAACCGGATGTCTTTTCCTGAACGGGCTGTCAGTTGTTCCCGAGGAGAGGGATACATTATTGACACTTCGGTCGGCCACGTTTAATTTAGGCTTCTGGCAATTGCTGAAAGGAAATGTGGAGGTGATGGATGTGGCGTTGGACGGATTGACGGTGGATTTTGTTAAAGAGAACCAGCAGGCTAATTATGATTTCTTGTTCCGAAGCAGATCGAATGGTGAAAAAGAAACGGAACGGGCTCCCGAAAAGGCGGGATATGACAAGCGTGTGCAAACCTTGCTGAATGGAGTGTTCCGTTTGTTGCCTTCTGAGGGGCGTCTCACCCGTCTGCATGTGCGCGAACGGAAGGACAGCGATTCCGTCAGCCTGTATGTACCGGAATTCAATATTGAGAATCACCGGTTCCGTAGCCAGCTTACTTTTGTAGAAGAAGGACATACACAGCATTGGGAAACGGAGGGAGAAATCAATTCCGGTGAGCGCCGTGTGTCGGTCTGCATTCAGGCACCTGAACTGACTGTGCCTTACATTCGCCGCCGTTTGGGAGCGGAAGTGGCCTTCGAACGGTTGTGGTTAAGTTTCACGCAGCAGGAGGAAGATGAGAAAATGGTGTTGCTTGGTCAGACGGAGGTAGACGGACTGAAAGTCTTCCATCATCGCTTGTCGCCGGAGCGTATTAACCTGAATCATGGGAAGCTGGATTTTCAGTTGAATGTGGAACCGCATGCCCTGGAACTGGACAGTTGCAGTACGATACGTTTCAATGACTTGCAGTTTCATCCCTACCTGCGGGTAGAACCGCCCAGCCACCTTATGGCTTCCATACATCAACCCCTGTTTCCGGCTAAGGAGCTTTTCAACTCCCTTCCGCATGGACTTTTCGAGAACCTGGAAGGGATTCGTGTGGAAGGAGAATTGGCATACGATTTCGAACTGGATGCCGATTTGGCTCGTCCTGACAGCCTGAAGTTTTATTCCGACCTGCGTCCGCAGCATTTCCGGATACTGGGTTACGGAACAACCAATCTTGGTAAGATGTCTGAAGAGTTTGAGTATACGGCTTACGAGAATGAAATGCCTGTACGTACTTTTCCGGTGGGGCCGTCGTGGAATCATTTCCTTCCTCTTGACAGTGTGCCTCAGCTGATGCGCATGGCCGTATTGCAGAGCGAGGACGGAGGATTCTTTTATCATCAGGGATTCCTTCCCGACGCCATTCGTGAAGCGATGGTTTACGATTTGAAAGAACGTCGCTTTGCGCGCGGAGGAAGTACAATTTCCATGCAGCTGGTCAAGAATGTGTTTCTGAATCGTCGGAAAAATATCGCGCGTAAACTGGAGGAAGCATTGATTGTCTGGCTGATAGAACAGAACCGGCTTACCTCAAAGGAACGTATGTTTGAGGTGTATCTCAATATCGCCGAATGGGGACCGGGAGTGTATGGGCTGTTAGAGGCATCAGAGTTTTATTTTGGCAAGCGTCCGTCGCAACTGACGCTGGAAGAATGTATTTACTTGGCTTCCATTATTCCGAAGCCGAAGCATTATCGCAGTTCATTCGAAGCTAATGGACGGTTGAAAGAAAATCAGGAGGGACACTTCCGGCTGGTAGCCCGCAGAATGGCGGCCAAGGGAGTAATTTCGGAAGCAGCTGCAGAAGGAGTCGACTTGTCGCGTGTGGTGTTGACCGGAGAAGCTGGAAAATGTTTCGCTGACAGTCTCAGCTTCTCTACGCCACAGCCTGTTCCCTGAGTTATTCTCCGAGGATGGTAGCCACGATGCGCCGTCCTCCTCCGTGGTTGCGGAATTCACAGAGATAGATTCCCTGCCAGGTGCCTAAGTTCAGTCGTCCGTCGGTGATGGGGATAGACAAGCTGGCGCCCACCAGTGAGGATTTGGCATGGGCAGGCATGTCGTCCCAGCCTTCCAAGGTATGGTCGTACCAGGACTCGCGTTCGCGCACCAGGTTATTGAATATCTTTTCCATATCGCTGCGTACATCAGGGTCGCAGTTTTCGTTGACCGACAGTCCGGCGCTGGTATGCTGGATAAAAAGATTGAGTAGTCCGGTCTTGGGTAAGGCAGGCAGGTGACTGAGAACCTCGTCGGTCACAAGGTGAAAGCCACGCGCGCGTGCCCGAAGTGTGAAAGTAGTTTGTTGTATCATAATAATAAACGGTATGAAAGATTACAGATTTTATCTGTTCAAAGATAACACAAATCTTTCAGAAGGAGGGGGTATAGCGTGAAAAACCTCCTTTTACCATTTGTTCAGCCACTCGTCCAATGTTTCCCCATCCGTGAAGAGCTCGGGTTCCAGTGCTTGGATGCGCTTCTTCATCCGTGATTTCTGCTGGTAAACTGAAGTAGGAGAGATGGCCGAAAGTACGGCAATCTGCGACACCGTAAAATGAAGTTTGATAAGAATACAATATTGGATGTCCATTTCCGTCAAATTCGGGAAACGGGTGGTGAGGCGTGAAGTAAAGTTATTGTACACGTCGTCTACCAAAGCAGCCAGGCAACTTTTGTCTGTTTCTTTAATGAAGCGCGGGCTGTGGCGCAATTCGTTAATGAGCGGCTGTTCAGAGATGAGTCGTTCGGCCAGTCTGTGTTCCCTTTCCCTCAATTGTTCCATTTCATTGGTCAGCGTCTGAATGTGCTGGATATGGCTTTTGTGATTTACTTTTGGCTGGGTCACATTTCGTTTTTCGTATGTCTTTTTCAAACGATTCATCTTTTCTCTGGAGTTTATTTTTTCACGCTATAATTATACTTTTGGCAAAGTTAGCGCATTCTTATTTACTTTAAAATAAATCCATATATACAGCCTTTGTTTTGTAAATTACTGAAAGTTAGTGTTTTATGTTGTTTTCTTTTTGTGTGTATATATACAGAGGGCCTTTTTTAGAATCTGTGAAGCCATAAATCCAGCGTTTCTCCTTCGGTAAAGCTGTCCGTTTTTTGTTGCAGGATGCGTTTCTTCATCCTTGATTTTTGCTGCGATACGGAGGTGGGAGATACCGCCATGAATACAGCTATTTGTGACACACTGAAGCCTAATTTGATGAGGCAGCAAAGTTGCTGATCCAGCTCAGTCAGGTTGGGGAAAGCTTCCGTAAGCCGTTCGGTGAAATGCGGATAGATTTTGTTGACTAAGGTGGCAATCCGGACAAAATCCTCGGGTTGCAGAAAGCGTGGTTTGCTCCGAAGTTCAGCCACTAACGGATGGGTAGAAATCAGTTGTCCGGTCAGTGCCTCTTCTCTCTCTTTGAGTCACAGCATTTCGGTAGTGAGTTCCTGAAGGTGCGGCGTTTTAAGAGGAACACTCTTCAATTGTTTCCAGTGCGCTTCAATTTGATGTTGCAGATTTTGGTTGGCAAGATTCAGTTGCCGGTTCTGTTCTTCCAGTTGCCGGATGAGCGACAATTGCGCTTCCTGTTCACTGGATTTTTGAGTAGAGAGTTGCATTTGCAGTTCCTGGATACTTTCATTGTTTTGTGCCATTAATACCTCGTTGTCCTTTAATTGCTTGCTGTACTTTTGCAGTTCGCTGGAAAGGCGGCGAATGGTGCGTTCCTTCTTCTTCAGGTTCTGCTGGTAGAGGACGATAAGTGCCAAAATCACTCCTAACAGCAAGGATACAACTACTGCAATGCGGAGTTCCATTTGCTGGCGGTTGATGATGAGTTCGTAATTTCGTTGTTGCAGTAGGGCTTTGGTTTCCTGCTGCCGCAATGCCGTGTTGTGCTTGTCTTTGAGGTCTTTTGCGATGGAGTCGCAATACCGTACGAATATCTGTCCGCTATATGGAAGGCCCATTCTTTCATTTAATGCGGACTGCATCTGATAATATGAGGATTTGAATGACAACATGATTCGGTCCTTTTTCAGCTTTTGCTCTTTGTCCATGCTTTGGGCAGCTTTATCCAAATAATAGAACGCCGAATCATTCTTTCCTAAGTTTATATAAATCTCTGCCAGGCTTAACTGGACAGCATACGGCAGGAAATCGGGGTTGAGACGGATAAGTCGTTGGAACTGGGCGATGGCTTCCCTGTATCTGTGTGCTTCTACCAGCATATCGCCATGGTTTCGCAGAATATGATGGGCGAACAAGGTATCACCGGCCTCTAATGCCAGCTGAAACCCTTTCTCCGGACAATCAATGTTCGATGTATCTCCTCCCAACTGCGATACAAGGGCCAGCGAATACACCATCTGGTAATGCTCCTTCACCGGTAGTTTATGGGCAATGCGAAGCATGTCTTCAATCATCGCTTTACACTCTAAAAAACGGCTTTGCTTGTATAGCACTTCCAGCTTCTTGCGCTGTAGCACTAACATGTTGGTGGTGTCTTTTCGGGAGATGGCCAGAGCAATGCCTTTGTCGAACACCGTGATGGCCTCATCGTTTGCTTCTTTCCACCTCAGGTACATGCCTTCGAGCAGGTAAGTATCCAGCAGCCGTGCGGTATCTGTTGACTGTTGGCGATAGTAGGCAATAGCCTGATAAAGCAGGGAATCTTCTAACAGAGACATTTCCAGCTGGTAGTGGGCCATCGCCTTGTTCCATACCAGTTTCATCCGTTCCGCTTCCGGAAGAGACGTTTCATCCTTGATGTTAAATAGAAGTTGCAAGGCAGAATCTGGTTGGTGATGATGCAGCAAAGAGTCCGTTTGTTGTAGCAGAGCACTTGCGTGCGGTTGCCTTATGCAAGTAGCAAACAGCAGCAAGATGCCTGCTATATAGAGAATGGGTTTTATTTTGTGTTTCATGTGGCTATTGATAAGGTGATATCACTTTTTCGTCCTACAAATATAGCGATTTCTTGTTACATACGGTTCTTTTGGCTTTCACCAGCTCCGGTACCCTTGTATTTGCTCTTGGTAGCATTGAACTTGTAGCGCATGGTCAGTGAGATTCTTCTGAAATTGGTGATATAATCTGTCATGGTTTTGATGCCGCTATAAATGGTGCAATCCACATCATCTTTTTCCAACAAATTGGTGACTTGAAGTTGGAAACTCAATCTTTCTTTGAAGAAACTCTTATAGAGCCCCATAGACACATCCAGAGAGTTGATACCCATGTACATGTTCTGTGAATGTCCTTTGGTGTAATAAGTGCCATCTACATCAAATAGGAATCCTGCCGGAAGAGTGAAACTGTTACGCCACACAATGATTGTCCTTGGTTTACTCAGTGTGAGTTTGCCGTCCGGTCCTTCTGCATGAAGCCACTGCTTAAAGACCTGTGCGGTGAGTTGCGGACTCCACCAGCCGATAGTAGGCGATAAGGTGATAGCTGATATGATATTGTTGTAGGGTTCTGTATTGACGGTCTTTAGCAAGGATATGGTAGGATCAGCTTCCGAATAAGGTTCGCAAACCTGAATAATATCGTCTTTCGTACGGTTATAAGTAAAGCTGAAATTCACCCATTTATAAGATGCAGAAAATATAAGGTCCTGATTGATGATAGGTTTGAGAAAGGGATTTCCCGTCTGGTAAGTGTATCTGTTGCCGTAATATATGTTTCCTCTCAGCATATCGTACGAAGGACGCGTGATACCACCGCTATAGCTCAGCTGAATTTGTGTTTTTCCTATGGGGAAGTTTATGTTGACAGAAGGAAATACATTATTGAACGTGCGGCTTTGTTCGTCGATGTGTTTTCCTTGCTCATAGTAGTCGAACTTCACGTTCTCGTATCTCACTCCAGCTTGTACATCTACCTTGCCGAACGAGTGTGAGTAGTCCATGAAAGCCGCAGTGGAACCTTCCTTTATTTTACTGTCATCATTGTTGAGGATGCCCTCTTGATTGTGATAGAGGTTTGTTCTGCTGGTATGCGAATACTCACCGCCGAATGACAGATTTCCTTTCCATAAAGGATACGACACGATCAGTTTTGTGGCATACAATGTTCCGTTGTTTTTGTTGAAGGTATTGACATTGTTCTCCGTTTCTCCATTGGTGATTTCCTTTGTGTGCTGGCTTTCTTCCTTTACGTTCCACAAACCGTCGGCATTGAAATCAATGCTCCAATCGCCTATCTGTCCATTATAGTAATAGTTCAGGCTGTGTCTTGTAGAAGGGTCCTCGCCAATCATTGTACTTGCATTGTTTTCGTACAGTTCTTGATCGGCATAGATATTGGCTGTGTAACGCCAGTCGCCTGTAGAGTTGAAGTTTTTGTCCATATCGTAGCGTACACCCATGGAGTGTTTCTCATTGAACTGGTAGTTTAGTGAAAGAATACCTTGGACATTACTATTGGAGTTCTTTCCGTAAGAAGCATCCATTTTCTGTTCCCACAGTTTGTCGAGATAAGTTTTCATGCCAATCTGCTGGTTATTCCCGTTGCGGAATCTGCCTCCGAACAATGTTCCCGACAGGTCGAAACCTCCTTTCCGGTAATTGAAATTAAACTGGTCGAAAGTAGTCCACCCGTATGTTCTTCGGTGCCGGGTTACAAAACGGTTATTAAATCCGAATCCTTCGCCTGCTGCTTTCTTTGTGATGATGCGAATGACGGCTTTCACGGAAGCATCGTATCTTGCCCCGGGATTCTTCACAACCTCCACGCGCTTGATTTGTTCGGATGATAACTGGTCAATTTCTGAATTGTCGCGCACCTTGCGTCCGTTGATGTAAATCTCGGCAGTGCCCGAGCCAAATACATTTACTTCTTCATCTTCCGCAGAAACGCCCGGAATCTTGTTCAATAAATCTTCACCTGTTCCAGCCTTTTCGAGTACACTACCCGTAACAGTGGTAATCATGGCATCACCTTTGAGTTGCATCTTGGGTAAATCGGCCTTTACCACCACTTCTCCTAAACTGCGGTCTGCAAACGACGCATACGGACGACGGCGCATCTCATGATGCCGGGCATCGACGTAGGGATTGCGTGCCACGTAACGCACCGTGCAATCCACGTATTCCGGATAGTAATCGGGATGCTCGGCTTTGATGATGTAACGCGCCCGCCGGGCGGGTACATCGAACTTGTAATAGGTGTCCTCCTGCGGTGTACCGGAATTGAAACATTGCACGTGCATGGTGTCCACCACAGTGCTGTCTTCGCGCATCAATGTGACGAACGTGCCGTGAAGGGCGGCATAGGTGAAACCGTCCTTCACATGCCCCCAAAGGGGTATGGTGCGCACCTGAGCCGTATCTTCACGCGCCCCGGTTTCTTGGGCCCGGGCCGCCATTCCGGACGACACGCCATACAATAGCCCCAATGTCCCTATAAACTTTAACAGTCCTTTCATTCGGCTTCCTTGTTTTTCCATTTATCAAAATAAGGCTTTCCGCAAGCCTCTCGTCTTGCTTCCTCTAAAGTAACGATTTAAATGATGAACAAAGATAATTCTTTTAACTTTCTCTTTTTACCCCCCCATTTTTTAAAATCTATTAACTCTTCTTTTCCTAAAATCATTCCCCTCTTACATGATAGGGAAATACCTACCGCAAAATAGGAAAAATCCTTTTCACGTCTCATGGAAAAGCCGGATATTTGCAACGTAGAAAAGATGAAGTACGAACCGTTAAACAACAAAGACATGAAAAAGTTATTAGGACTGATTACCGCTCTATACTTCGGACTGGCCAGCCTTAATGCCATGTCTTACGAAGAAGCCCGCGACCGGGCCAGGTTCCTGACGGACAAGATGGCGTATGAACTGAACCTTAACGACCAACAATACAATGACGCCTACGAAATCAACCTGGACTACCTGATGAATATCCGGACGGCAAGCGACGCTTCGAGCGTGTATCTGGAATACAGAAACGCTGATTTGCGCTTTATCCTCTACGACTGGCAGTATGCTTTGTTTCAGGCTGCCACTTACTTTTTCCGTCCCGTGATATGGAGGACTTCCGGCTGGTTCTTACCGGTGTATACCATTTACAGCCCGAGCCGCTTCTATTACAGTCCACCAAGGGTATATCAGGTGTACAGGGGCGGACACTACCATTACCGGCACGAACATCGGCAGAGCTTCTATGCTCACCGACGCCCGGTATGGAACGGAGGATTGAGAGGGGAAAGCAGAGGCCCGTTACCGGGCCGGCCGGCCCTACCTCCTCATCGTCCCGGGTC
>ENA-OPCA01000612-OPCA01000612.1-human-gut-metagenome-genome-assembly--contig:-NODE-612-length-33949-cov-61.042928_pt1 | contig 33949 bp, 18 predicted proteins | sample MGYA00241076_ERZ501468 | MGnify/ENA primary metagenome ERZ501468 (study PRJEB25962, sample SAMEA2042633) | human gut metagenome | biome: human gut; feature: human-associated habitat; material: faeces... | reverse complement strand
AGGCCAGACGGTTATTCAGGTGCTTTATTCAGAGAAACCATAAGACAGTTATATAATAATAAAATAGGCACGGCCATGCGGCTGTGCCTATTTTATTGTGGGGATGAGGATAATGGGAGAGATGGGACTTATAAGAGCCATGAGTCATATTAATCTCATAAGTCCCATAGCTCCCGTTCTTCCAATTAATTTTATAAGTTCATTCTTTCCATAAGTCTCATTCTTAATCATAGTTGTCCCGACTCAACCATCAGCACAACACGTTCTGTGAGTCGGTCGGTCTTTTCGGGGTCATATTTCTTTGTCAGACTGGCGCCGAAAGCCCAGGCGAAGGCCTGATAGAAGCCTGCCCTTATGGGGCTGATGAACGAGCGTATAAGGTCGTAGGCCGATGAGTTGCATTCGCGGTAGACGAGCTTTATGAGCAGCTTTCCCTGCGAGTACGACAGCTTTTTCATTCTCGGCGTGTATCTCTTCTTGATGTCTTCCTCCACGCGCTTCATGTGCTCGTCGCGCGCCTTCTTGTTGGGCAGCGTCTGCAGATATTCGTAAGTCTCGATGATAACCCTGTTCACCTCCTTGGCTATGGGCAGCACCTTCTTTACGTTATACACCAGACGGTTGTAGGCGGCGCGCTGCCTGGCGTTCTTGAACACCGGCTGCGGGTATACATACACGTTGTTTAGCTCAACATACTGTATGCTGTCGCCGTCAATAAGCACCTTGCCCACCTTGACCATAGGCACAAACGTAGGGTTGTCCATGTCAACCTCGTTGTCCTCGGGGTTGTCGCCTTTCTTGTCCTGTGCCGTAGCCGTGGCCGCGAGCATCAGTGCCATCAGAGCCGTTATGAATATTCTAAGTCTTGTCACGGTTGCAAAAATAGTTATTTTATGCAAGTTGCCGAAGTTATGTTAGTTAAAGAAGTTTTCCGGCAGTTAAAAAAACAGGGCAGACATATCGCTTTTACTGCGGTATGCCTGCCCTGACAGTCTTATTGTCTTGTCACCATCTTTCTTGAAACAGCCATGAGCGCCACGTAGAGCAGCGCGCCGCTCACCAGTCCGGCCAGTGCGTCTATGGCATAATGGGCCTGTATGTAGACCGTGGCGAGGCACAGCAGGACGTAGAAGGGCAGCAGGACGTAGAGCAGGCGGCGGTTGCCGCTGTGCCATACGAGCAGCATCAGCACGGTGCTTATGCCCACATGGCTGCTCGGGAAGGCTGCCGTGGGCCTTTCGCCGGCCGCCTTGGCGTCTTCAACAAAGTGATAGAATATGCCGTCCTTGTATCCGGGACTGGGCAAACAGTCCTGATAATAGTTGAAATAGTCGTGAACGTTGGGGAACACGCCGTTGGCTATATTGGTCAGTCCGGCAGCCTTGTAGTAGAATGTAGGGCCTGTTACGGGCACGAGAACGAACACCACATAATAGATGAAGAAGGCTGTGAGCACCACGAACGAGGCACGCTCGAACTCGTGGTAGCGGAAGGCGAAGTAATAGAGCACCACGAGCGCTATCATCGGATAGTAGGAGGCGTAGCCCATGTCCATAAGCTCGCTCACCACGGGCCACGGCATGGCCTTGCAGAACAGCAGGGCCGGCTGGCAGCCGAACATGTCCTGCTCCCATTGGGCAAACACGTGGTCGAGGTTGGGCAGCATGCGGTTGATCTCGTAGGTGTCGGGATACCACCAGCCCAGCAGCGCCATCTGCACCACCACGCGTGCCAGTCGTGTAAGCCGGCACGGCAGCATGCGGTAGACGCCCCACAGTGCCACCGTGATGACGGCAATGCGTATGCGCCCCCATATCATGGCGTCGGGGTTGGCCGCCTTGGTGTATGTGAAGAACACTATGAGCAGTGTGAGCACGAGATATGCCAGCACCACCCACTCGAGGGCAAACAGCCCCTTCTTGGGTTGCTTCTCTATTGTGAAAAGCTGCTTGATGAATTTTATCATTTTAAGAGATTGTTAGTGGTGGAAGAGGGGATGGGAGAGATGGGGAGAGATTGGAAATGTGGGGCTGATGGGACTAATAGGACTTATGGGAGCCATGCGCCCCATTTCTTTCATCAGTCTCATTAATCTCATTTTTCTCATTAGTCCCATTATTCTCATCTATCCAATTATCCTTATAATTTCCTTTACAGCCATCCGTTGTCTTTATACCATTTTATTGTTGCCGCCACGCCGCACTTCAGGTCGTATTGCGGCTTGTAGCCGAGCTCGTTCTCGGCCGGCTTGATGTCGCACATCCAGTTGCGCTGTTTCATTATGTTATACTTGTCGTTGTTCAGTGCCGATATCTTGCCCGTAATGCGGGCTGTCCATTCGCCGGCAAAGGATATTATGCGCAGTAGCCACAGCGGCGCCTTTATGCGCAGCAGCCAGGGATTGCCCAGCTCGTTGCTTATCAGGTCGCTGAACGTGCGCGACGAGTACACGCGGCCGTCGCTTATGAAGTATCTTGAACCTACGGTGCCGTGGTCGAGGGCAAGGAATACGGCCTGCACCACGTCCATGACATATATGAACGTAAGATGCTGAGGTCTGTAGCCTACGGCGAAGTCAACATGCCTGCTTATGCTCTGCGCCATCATGAAGTAGTCTTTCTCGCGCGGGCCGTAGACGCCTGTGGGGCGCAGCACTATAAACGGAAATCCCTTTATGGCCTCGAGCCTTTGCTCGCTCTCCAGCTTGCTCTTGCCGTAGGCCGTGTCGGGGCATGCCTTGTCGGCTGCCGTTATCTCGGTGTGAGGCTCCTGCTCGCGCGCCGGCCCCATCACGCTCAGGCTGCTCAGATAGACAAAGCGCCTCAGCCCCGTGTTCTGTCTGCGCAGCGCCAGCGCCAGGTTGGCCGTGCCTTCGGTGTTCACTTTGAAGAAGTCGCTGCTGTGCAGGCATTTGGTTACGCCTGCCGCATGCACAACATAGTCAAACTGCTGTCCGCTCAGCTGCTTCTCCAGCTTGTCCAGGTTGCCCAGGTCGAGCTCTATAAAATGTATTCTGCTGTCGTTTAGATACTTCCTTGAGCTGCTTTTCCTTACGGCTGCCCATGTCTCGAATCCTCTTTTCAGCGCCTCCTCGACAATGAAGCTGCCTATGAATCCGCTTGCGCCCGTTATGAGTATTTTTTTCATTTATAGGATGTTGCTTCGATTTCAGGCCACAAAGTTACTAAAAAATCCGGCACAATTGCGCAAGTTGTTGTTATTAAAGTCTTTAAAACATAGTTTTGTGGCTGTTTGGGCATGCCGCCGCATGTTATAAAACATGAAAAAACACAGGCGTTAGCATGTATTATTAAAATATTTCGTTAGTTTTGTCAGTGGTTGTGCAGATTGCGTGCAGTCTGTGTTGCCGATAATTTTAAATTAACGACAAACATTTAAAACCGAATGATTATGAAACCTTTAAATCTTTTCCTGGGCATAGCCTTTGCCTGTGCGGCCTTTGGCTGCAGTGCCAATTCACCCAAAAGCGATGCTGCCGCTGCAGCAGCCGACACTGTCGCAAAGCGCTCTGAGGCCGTGATATCAACGATAATGGAGCGCCGCAGCATACGCAAGTATAAGCCGCAGCCGGTTAACCGCGACACGATGCAGATGATACTGAAGTGTGGCATCAACGCGCCCAACGGCATGAACAAGCAGTCGTGGGAGGTGCGCGTGGTTGACAATCCTGAGTTTATCGACGGCATTACGGCTATCTACAAGAAGTATAATCCGGAGGCAGCGGCCGACGCGTCGTTCAAGAATATGTTCCGCAATGCGCCCACCGTGGTGTTCATAGCCAACGACCCGTCGTATGACTGCTCGCAGATAGACTGCGGACTGCTTGGCGGCAACATGATTCTGGCAGCCCAGTCGATGGGCATAGGCTCATGCTGTCTTGGCGGTCCGGCCCGCTTCATGCGTACGCCCGAGGCTGCCGAATATCTTAAGAAACTCGAGTTCAGCAAGGGCTACGAGCTGCTCTACTGCATAGCCTTCGGCTATCCCGACGAGGCTCCCGAGGCTAAGCCGAGAAATGAGGCTAAGGTGAGGTTTATTGAATGATATCTTTAGAAGTTAAGGAGTTAAGGAGTTAAGACAAATGCCTTTATGGTATTGTTCTGGCCTGTATGGGGTTCATCAGCCTTATTAGTCTTATCAGTCTCATTCCTCCCATAATTCCCGTCCCATGAAACAGGGGCTAAGGCGAAACGCCTTAGCCCCTTATTTTATGGGAGTAATGAGACTAATAAGAATGATAGCCCGCATACCCACAAGACCATATGTCTTGACTCCCTCTAACTTCTAAAATAATTATTTAACATACTCAGCAAAGTCTGTCAGATGCATGTCGCCCTTGCGCATCAGAGTGTCGTGCATGGCGAAGGCAGCTGTCAGGCAGTGGCGTGTCTGTCCCATCTTGGCAATCTTCAGATAGTCGCGCAGCAGCGGACGGTAGTCAGGATGAGCACAGTTTTCTATGATGAGGTGTGCACGCTCTATTGGGCTCTTGCCTCTCAGGTCGGCCACACCCTGCTCTGTAACTATGATGTTTACATCGTGCTCAGAGTGATCCTGATGGCTTACCATCGGGACGATAGAACTGATAAGACCGCCTTTGGCAGTTGACGGACAGGTGAAGATGCTTATGTATGCGTTGCGCTCAAAGTCGCCGCTTCCGCCAATACCGTTCATCATCTTCGTTCCGCTGATGTGTGTAGAGTTGGCGTTGCCGTAGATGTCAACCTCGATGGCAGTGTTGATGGCAATGACGCCCAGTCGTCTGATAACCTCAGGCGAGTTAGAAATCTCGCTCGGACGCAGCGTCAGGTGCTGCTTGAAGTAGTCCATGTTGTCGTAAATCTGCTTCAGACATTCGTTAGACACTGTCAGCGAGCATGTAGACGCGTCCTTGATGCGTCCCTCGAGCATCATGCCCACCACGCTGTCCTGCAGCACCTCGGTGTAGATGTTGAAGTTAGGCACGCTCTCGTCGTGTCCCAGTGCGCCCAGTATGGCGTTGGCAGTGCTGCCCACGCCGCTCTGCAGCGGCAGGAACGACTGCGGAATGATGCCCCTCTTCATGTCGCTGATGAGGAACTGTGCCACGTTGTGTCCAATCTGGTCAGTTATCGGGTCGGCATCCTTGAAGGCTCTTGCCTCGTCGGCTATGTTACATTCTACAACGCCCACAATCTTCTTGGCGTCTATCTCTACATAGGGTGTGCCTATGCGGTCGTTCACGTGTGTGATAGGTATCGGCTGGCGGCACGGCGGGTCGAGCGGCTCGTATACGTCGTGCAGATATTTTGCCTCGGGGCTGTGGAATCTGTTAAGCTCCAGCACCACGTGCTTTGCCAGGCGTGCCACTGTGGGGCTGATGCCTCCGGCAGCCGTCAGGTAAGCCTTGCATGTGTCGGCGCCTTCCTCGATGTCGCACACCTCAATTATCGCCCAGTCAACCTCTCCCATAAAGCCGTAGCGCAGCTCCTGTGCCATGTGGCTCAGGTGGATGTCGTTGTAGGCTATCTCGCCTGCGTTTACGTGCTTGCGGAAGTCAGAGTTGGTGGTGTAGGGCGCGCGGTATTTTATAGCCTGCGCGTTAGACAGGTCGCCGTCGGTGCTCTGTCCTGTAGAGGCGCCGGTGAACTGTCCTACCTTAAACTCTCTGCCGGCCTCGTGCTCAGCCTGAGCTATCTTGGCCAGCTCCTTGGTTACGGCCTTGGCGGTGCCTGCGGGCGTAAATCCGCTCAGACCTATGTTCTCTCCGTTCTTAATCATTGCCGCAGCTTCGGCAGCAGTTATGCGTGTATAAGCCATGGTGAAAAAATTAAAAATTATGTCTTTATTCAGGTTAAACTTTTGGCAAAGTTACCTAAAATCAGCGGTAAAGCAAAATAAATGGCCTTATATTTTTCAGCTCGGCAAGTTAAATTATGTCATGCCCGATGTGCCGGGGCAAAAGTATGCGCGCCCGCGTGTACTTTATATTATGTATATATGTTTTGTTTGTCCTGTTTGTTCCGGTTGTTCTGTTCCGGCTGGTTTCATCTTGCATGCCTCTTCATTCATTTAATTAAGTATCACCACTTCGGGTGATGCCTCTTATGTGTCTGAATCCGTGGGTGGCACACCCACGGTTACTGAGGTGCAGCCCTTCGTTTTTTTGTGCGTGTTGTCTTGCTTTATAATTTGCTCTTTTACATGCCAAAGTGTCATTTCGTTTTTGTACGGATTTTCTGACGAAATAGAAAATAATGAGCCATGCATGGCCGTGTTTTGGTAAACAATATTTACATTTATGCCCAAACGGGCAGCTTTTTCTGAATAACTCGGCCACTTTTGCATCAAAAACAGGCCGTTTCAGACCTTGAAACCACCCTGTTTTTTTATTGAAATAATGGCTTTTTTGTCCTAATTGGGACAAAAAACATTGCACACATTGCCTTCATCCGGCGTAACGTCTTATGCCGTAGGGCGTTGCGCTTGCACACGAAAACTGCCCGTTTTTGCGGCCGGATGATTTTAATTTCTGAATACTTCAGTATGAGAACGTCAGTCCGAATCACATTGTAAGCGTATGCTCTAATATTCTTTCATTATGTCATTCTGTCGCTGCATATGCTTACGCAAACCGAAAATGTGCTTGATGATATATTTTTGTTGGCTATGCTTGATGTATGTAAGTATTTTTTTCTTGCTTGATGCCTGCATTTCCCTGTATTTAAGGCAAAAAAGTATATTTCTGACACCAAAACTTTTTATTGAGAAAAAGTGCCTGATTAATGATTTTTAACACAAAGAGGGGTCCTTTGTAATTACTTATTGTTATTTTTACAATTGAAAAGTTTTAAGATAAATATTCCTTAAATAAGGTGTGTTTTTTACAAACATGCTGCTTGGAATAAGAACTTTAGCACAAAAATGTCGAACGAGCTTAACCTTAAATGGTGCCAGCATTCGAACTACTAATGTGAAAAACCTGTAATCGGTAAAAATAACATATACGAACCTATCAGCATGAATGGCCACGCAAGCATGGCTGTAAACTAAACTGCGAACTGAAATTGTCATAAGGCAACAACACAGTCTGAGAATGCAGTTTTACGATGTGAAATGATTGGTCAACGATGATATAAAAACCATCTGCTGAGATAATATAACTATGAATAAAAACAAGATTCCGAGAAATAGAAAAAACTAAAATATTTACAGGATTTATGATTAAACGCATATTAAGTACAGCACTATTTGTGTTGGCAACTTCAGCCACAATGCTGTCACAGAACGTGGCGTTGAAGACCAATGCATTATACTGGGCTACCACAACTCCTAACTTAGGAATTGAAGCCTCAGTAGGTAAGAAAAGCACGCTGCAGCTGTTCTATGGTCTTAATCCGTGGAAACAGTCGGGCGGCGACCAGTCGAGTCTGCGCCACTGGCTTGTTATGCCTGAATACCGCTATTGGTTCTGCGAGAGCTTCAATGGCTGGTTCATCGGTGCCCACCTCATGGGCGGACAGTTCAACGCAAGCAGCGTTGAGTTGCCTTTCGGGTTCTTCCCCGAGCTTGAGGACCACCGCTATGAAGGATGGTATGCAGGCGGAGGCGTAACGGCAGGATATCAGTGGGTGATGTCAAAGCACTGGAACTTTGAGGCATCCATAGGCCTGGGATACGACTACATAAAGTATGACAAATACAAGTGCGGAACCTGCGGCGAGAAGCTCAAGTCGTCGCACACCAACTATTTCGGCCCGACAAAGGCCGCGCTGAGTCTTATTTACATCTTCTGATACTATAAACCACCAAGGACATGAAAAGATTATCTATATATTGTGCATGCCTGCTGGCCGCGCCGCTCGCGCTGCAGGCACAGAGCGTGGAGCCTAAGCTGGCCGGACGGACGGTGACGGTAGAGAATATCAAGGTAGAGAACACTAACCAGACTATGGTGGTTGACCTCGACCTCAATATGGACTCGCTGAAGCTGCCTTCTAACATGAGGCTCGTCTTCACGCCCATCATCACTAACAACACCGAGGAGAGGCAGATGCCGCAGATAGTAGTGAACGGACGCAAGCAGGACATCTCTTACCGCCGCGGCGGACATAAAGACTTTCCGGCAAACGTGGTGGCCGTAAGACGTAAGAACAACACCGACCAGACGCTCCACTACAGCGCCGTGCTGCCCTATGAGCCCTGGATGAAGAACTCTAACGTCATCGTGGCTGAAGACCTCTGCGGATGCGGCGATGTGAAAGACCAGAATACCGTTGAGCTGAAGCGCCTGCGCACGCCGTTTATGCCGTATATGCGCCCGGCAGCCGAGGCACAGAAGGTGCGCCATGAGGAAGGACGCGCGTTTATCGACTTCCCCGTTGACAAAATCACTCTCTATCCCGAATACCGCAACAACCCGCGCGAGCTGGAGAAAATTGTGAACACAATCAACCTCGTGAAGAACGACAAGAACACAACCATAACAAACATCGAAATCCACGGATATGCTTCGCCCGAGTCGCCTTATGAGCACAACGCATATCTGGCACAGAACCGTGCCAAGACGCTCAAGGACTATGTGCGCAAGCTCGTGCATATAGAAGACCGCCTCTTCACCGTATCGTCTACGCCTGAAGACTGGGAAGGCCTGCGCGAGTATGTCGTTGAGGGCAATCTCGACAACAGCGACGCCATACTTAAGCTCATCGACGACAAGACGCTCGACCCCGATGCCAAAGAGTGGAAGATTAAGTCTACTTATCCTACAGACTACCGCTTTATGCTCGACTCATGGTATCCCGCTCTGCGCCACTCTGACTATGTGGTGAGCTACAGCGTGCGCCCGTTCTCGGTAGACGAGGCAAAACAGGTGCTGAAGACCAAGCCGCAGCAGCTTTCGCTCGAAGAGATGTATATGGTGGCACAGACCTACGAGCCGGGCTCGCGCGAGTTCAACGAGGTTATGGAGACCGCCGTGCGCATGTATCCCGACGACCCTACGGCCAACATCAATGCCGCATGCACACGCATGGAGAGCGGCGACCTTGAGGGTGCTAAGCGCTATCTCAGCAAGGCAGGCAACTCGCCGCAGGCTCTGCACGCCAAGGGCGTGATGGCCATGCTCGAGGGCAACACCGGCCAGGCACGCCAGCTGCTCAATCAGGCTAAGCAGGCCGGAGCACAGGGAGTGGACAAAAACCTGCAGATACTCGACATGTAAAAACACGAGAATTGATAAAAATATTTTTTAAACCAACTCAATTTTTTAAATTATGAAAAAAGTAAAATTATTTTCCTTCGCATTGGCAGCGCTGATGCTGGGAGCTTGTTCAAGCGAAGATGGCATTGACAATGGCGGACAGCCACAGTGGAATGATAAGGGTAAGGGTTATATCAACCTTGCCATTCAGCTCCCTACGCAGCCTGGTACACGTGCCAACGATAATTTCGACGACGGCACACCGGCAGAGTATGAGGTAAAGGATGCTACTCTTATTCTGTTTGTTAATGACGTAGTGAACAGTGCCTACAACATGGATCTGAACTTCTCACCGGAAGGCACTACAACTGACAACATCACAACAACAGCTAAGATTACTCAGGAGATTAACAGCGTTTCTGGTGATATTAAGGCTTTGGTAGTTCTCAACAATAATGGACTCCTTTCTATTGCAGAAGGTGGTATATTGAATGTTAACGGAGCTGCTGCTACAGGTAAAAGTCTTTCAGACCTTAATGATGCTGTCAAAACAGCTATCGGTACAGACTATAGCTGGCATGATGATGGCCTGCTGATGTCAAATGCCATTATGGCTGACGCACAAGGTGGTACTGTAGATCCTACAAGTGCAAATGTTGTAGAACCTCTTGTTACTATCGACGGCAGCAAAATCTTTAAGACAAAGGCTGAGGCAGATGCTAATCCCGCAGCAACAATCTATGTTGAAAGAGCTGAGGCTAAGGTAACTGTAAAGAATGGTGCCAATGGTACTGTAACTGACGGATCTGGGCTTACTTATACAATTGACGGATGGGCTCTTGACAATACAAACCAGACCAACAAGCTGGTTCGTGATGTTACAGACTTTACTACATGGAAAGCTTATAAGGCAACTCGTTCAACCGATTATCGTTTCATAGGCGGAACAGCCATTGCAAGCGGACTTTATAGAGTTTATTGGGGTGATGACTATAATTATAACACTACAGGTGTTGGTGGTCTCACTACTGTTGGCGGTGAGCATGCAACTCTGCCGGCTGTTAATCCTGCTAATGGAGAATTTGCAGCTTATTGTTTCGAGAATACAACAGACTTGGCTAACATGCTTGAGCAGAATCTTACACGTGTTATTGTTAAGGCTACATTCAATGGCGGAACAGAGTTCTATACTGTTGATGGCAACAGAAGCGAGATATGGCAAGTAGCTGATGTAAAGAAAGAAGTTGCTGCACGTTTGCTGAATGATGTTACATTCAATGCTTGGGCTAAGGCCAATGTTGATCAGGGTAAAGCACTTTCATCAGATACAGACTTTGATGTTACATTCTCAACAGAAGCTGCCGGAAAACGTACCGTTGCTACAATTGTTCTTAATGAATCAGGTAAAGGCAAACTGAAGGCTGATGCTGCTGAATATCCTACAAATGCTGCAACTCTTGCTAATGACCATATTACATTAGAGTATTATGCAAACGGAGTTGCTTATTATCCTGTTTACATCAGACACTTTGATGAAACTCAGACACCTTGGGATGCAACTTATGAAACAGACAATAGTATTTATGCTAATAAGTCTGATGAATATCTCGGCCGTTATGGTGTTCTCCGCAACAACTGGTACGAAATCAATGTTCAAAGCATTAAGAGCCTTGGTGATCCTAACGTAACAGAAGTTACTCCTGAACCTGTTGACAAGAAGGAATCTTACATTTCTGTTGATATCAACGTTCTCTCTTGGGCTAAGCGCAGCCAGAACGTAGATCTCTAATAAGATTGAACTTCATAAAAATTAAAATTAATTGACAACATCCGTGTGCGGCCGGTATGGGCCGGCCGCACATTTTCTTAAAAAGGCAGAAGCCGCAGAGGTGTGGCCTGCATGTAAGTCTGCCCGCAGAGACACCATGAGATACTGCGGGGTGCAGCTCCGGCACAGAAAGAGGAGACGTTGCGGAACAATATTGCCGCAAACTAAAACTGACAACAACGAGGCACGACGCTCAAGGGCAAGTGCCCACAACATAAACAGCGACAGCCCAAGGCTAAACATCTGCTTAAGCAACACAGACAGATAGGCATCCGGGCTGGCCCGGCGAGGATAGACAGCAATGTCGCCGCGCAAAGACAATGCAACAATTAAATATGGATAAAGGAAATAAAAACAAAAAATATATATGCTTATGAAGTATCTTTCAATAAAGCGTCTGACTTGGCTGTGCATTGCGGCTTTGTCGACACCGGTGTTCACATCGTGCGACATGATGACCGAAGACAGAGACGACTGTCCCATGGGGCTGTATCTCAACTTCAAGTACGACTACAATCTTGAGCGCGCTGACATGTTCAACGACCATGTGGGAGCTGTAGATGTCTACGTGTTCGACGAAAACGGCAAGTATGTCACACGCCAGTCGGAGGCCAACGTGGGCAGCTCGCTGCCGCTGGCCGTGCCTACATACTCAATGAAGATGGACCTCGACCCGGGCAAGTATAAGTTCATAGTGCTTGCCGGACAAAACTCTTACTCTGAGCAGATGGAGTCGGGACGTGCACGCTTCGTCCGCTCTGACCTTACTGCCGGAGACGACATGACGGCACTCGACGTCAGACTCGAGACAACACAGCAGGGCAGCGACATGCTCCTTGTTGACAACCACGGACTGCCGCTCGACACTCTGTGGCACGGCATGGAGGTTGAACCTGTTGAGGTGTTCGCCGGAAAGCCTACTTACCACACCATCTCGCTCATGCGCGACACCAAGAAAATCAACGTGACAATGCGCGAGCTCGACGACCCCACACAGATGGACGTGGCAAACTATGACATGACCATCACCGACCGCAACTCGCACATCCTCTGGGACAACTCGCTCGACGAGACCAGCACCGTGGTTTATACGCCGCACGCAACATGGAACACCGACGACCGCACGCCGGCCTTCGACCATAACGGCGACCCAATAGACGGAGTGGGCAAGATAGCTCATGCCGACTTTATGACATCGCGCATATTGTATCATGCCGATGCAAAGGACGACGGCATACTGTCTATAGTGAACAAAAACACCAATATGGAAGTGGTGCGCGTCAATCTGCCCGACCTGCTCAGCCGTCTGCGCACGAGCGAGGAGATATACCGCTACTCGGAACAGGAATTCCTCGACCGCGGCTACGACTATCAGCTCGACTTCTACCTCAAGGGCGACCGCCTGGCTTACGTAAACATCAGCATCAGCGTGCTGGGATGGAGCAAGCGGGTGCAGTTTGAGGAACTGTGATTTAAACAGCCAACCAACCTAAAATCACGAATGTCTATGAACAAGAATATATTACATACAGTTAAGGGCGTTGCGGGATGCCTGCTTATGGCATCTCTCGCGGCCGGCTGTGCGCAGGAAGACATCGACACCGCTCCGACGGGCGGAGGCGGCATGTCGGCATCTTCTTATGTCTCGCTCAGCTTCGCATCGCAGCAAAGCACGCCTACGCGCTCTAATCCTACGGGAGGCGAACAGGGCGACGGACAGGAAAAAGGGCAAGCTAAAGAAAATGAGATAAAATCTGCCGTGGCTTTCTTCTATCAGGGAAATAACGGAGTAAACAGCGACGGCTCAACCAAAATCATGGCTGTAGCAACATTTAACGTTGGAAGCTATACCGAGCCGGGCAACGGCAACGGTATCGACCGCAAATATACAACAATGCCGCAGCAGGTAGACCTCGACGACGGAACATATAACGTGCTCGTGGTGGCAAATCCGGGCGCAGACTGGTGGACAGGTCAGTCGCTCACGCTCGCCGACGTGCGCAATCATATACAGACCACGGCATGGACAGCCTCAGAGTCAGGCTATTCTGACTTCGTAATGACATCAGCAGCCGACGCCACGCTCACGCTTGAATCTAACCCGGAAAATGATCCGGCAAAGGCTGAGGTAAACGTAGAGCGCATGGCAGCAAGGCTCGACTATAAAACAACAGGAACTTATACGTGTGATGACCCGGCATATTCTGGTGCCACAGTTGAGATAACCGGCGCAGCCCTGGTGAACAATCTTACTGCAGGCAGCTATATCATAAAGCGCGTTGCTGATGATGTTAACGGCACCAATCTGTCTTATCTCGGCAATGAAACTGCTGACGAGAACGATGCAGCAACAAATTACGTGCTCGACCCGTGGACGGCAAGCAAGAATGGAAATCTTTACGGAACATGGTTTATGAACGGTTCTTCAGACCCCAACTGGTGGGCAGGTTACGTTCAGCCGGGCACTTCTGTTTCTGACGGAGCCGAAACATGGCAACGTATAGGCTATACACTCGAAAACACAACGGCAGCCGATGCAGCAGGCAGCGACTACAGCACTGGCGTGGTGTTCAAGGCAAAGTTTAATCCGCAGGGCGTGGCAAATTATACCGATGGAGAAACATTCTTCGCCCTCGGCACTCACCTATTTGCATCAATGGAAGACATGATGACATACGTGTATGGTGCCGACTTCAGTCAGTTTGACGATAAAATCGATGCCTGCGACAATTGGGCAGCCGTAAAGAACTTTGCGGCATCGCTGCTCGACAACGACCCGTCAGGCTATAAGGCTTTCCTGCTGGGGCAGGACGAAGCACAAGATCTTGCACAGGTTAAGGAAAGTCTTAAATGGAGCGCATATATGCTCAGCAATTGCGGCTATTCGGCAAGTCTGAACGGAACTTATAAAGTTGAGCTCGACCAGAACGGCATTGTTACCCGTAACGCCTTGCAGTCTTACGGAGTGCGTACATACGAAGACGCCACATGCTATTACACATGGTGGGTGCGCCACAGCAATGACAACAATGATGAAACAAAGGGCATAATGGAGTATGCCATTGTGCGCAACAACATCTATAAACTCACGGTCAACAGCATCTATTCGCTCGGAAACGACGTGCCCGGCGAGGACGAGAACATCATTCTTGATGTTTACGTAAACGACTGGCTGCTGCTCGACCCGGAGACTCTGCCTATGTGATAAAATGACTTTAACGAAAAAACACTGACGTTATGAACAAAATGAAACAACATATATATAAGGCTATGTTATGGCTGCTGCCATGGCTGTGCGCCGTGCCTCTTGCCTCATGCTCGTTCGACGACGACATCGACCAGGGCGGCGACGGCACCGCTACGCTGCAGCTGAGCATTACGGCACGTGAGGAAGGCGACCTGAACACAAGGGCAGACGAAGTTGGCACCAATGGTGAGTATATGCACAACCTCTGCGTGTTAATTGTAGGCGGCAACAATGTTGTTACCAAAAAACTGTTGCCAAACACCGATGATGAATTTGCCGGTAATACCGCAGCGCAACAGGGCAATCTGAAGTCGTGGGTGTCAGACCCCTTCACGCTTCCAGAAGGCACTTACACCGTTTATGCCTTTGCCAACATTGATACTTATTATGATAATTTATGGGGCAGTCTTACAGGATTGCAGAGTGGTACTTCACTCACAACTCTGAATGTGGATATAGATAATATCGTGCTTGAAGATCCAGCTGCAAAGCTTAACTTTGCTGAGGGAAAGTTTATCCCTATGAGTGCAAAGCAGACGGTTGTGGTTACGGCTGCCACCAAGAGCATCTCTATCGGTCTCGACCGCCTGGTCAGCAAGATAAGAATGAGCATATCAGGCAAGGCCAACACAAAGGTTACAGCCCTGTCGTTCGGCGGATATGCCGACAAGATAACTCTCTTCTCAGAGAAACCTTTGGAAGGTGAGGCATACTCAACGACAAAGACAATAACTGTTCCTGAAGGCGGTTGGTCTTTGGATAATGATGGTAAACTTACGATTCCTGACTTTTATGTAAACTCTTCACCGGATGGTCATCCGTTTAATGTCAGCGTTACTACTGACGAGATGAACGGAATTACATACGAGGCAACCACCGCAAGAGACGAGCTTCCGCGCAACAGCATCTTCCCGCTTACGCTGCAGCTTAACGACTATGGCCTCGACCTTGCCGCGCAATGCTGGGTAAGCCCGATAGGAAGCCTGCCGGTAGAAGTAAGCGTAGGATTTACTCAAGATACTTATGAAATAACAGTTCCCGAAGGATGCCAGTTTGAGTTTACCGTAAATGGCATAAATGGAGCAACAGCCGGTGTTACAGATCTTTCTTGCACATGGAACATGCCTGACGGTGTCAGCGGCATTGCCTTTGACGGCGAAACAACAGGAGTTACCACGGTTAAGGGCCATGTTACGGCATCTGCCGGCAAGACTTTTGATCTTAGCCTTTTGGTTACGTGGAAAGATAATGGCGCAACATACAACCGCACATACACAGTAAAGGTATTTACCGACGACATTACTAACTTCCCGTTTAAGAGCAAGACTCGTACACCGGAGTTCGGTCTCGACTATCTGCGTCATGAAATGCTTAATATGTTCAAAAAATAAAAAGGAGGACATAAGATATGAAACAAATATATAAAAAGAAAATATTATTCTTGGTTTCTGCTATTCTGTGCGTATCTTCGGCATTGGGACAGACTATCTATAATGCATACCAGGATAATTATGTTCAGCATAAGTATCCTAATAAGTGGTACACCATACGCAACAATTCTGGTATGAGTCAGGCTTCAAAAGACATGGATACTTTTGATGATGAGACACCAAGCTTTAAAAACACTTATACAGACACAGATATCCAGGCAGCACATACATATATCGATACTTTGTATGTCAGAAAAGGAGAGTCTGTAACTTTGTATCTGCCTCTCATTTCAAATGGTCTGAACCAGCTCAGTGCGCAGGCATACCAAAGGTGGTATAATTTTATTACAGAAGGTACGTTTAGCTATACGGAGACTAATTATTGGGGAAATGAAACAACTTATGACATAGTAAAATTTAATAATAATGCTTATCGTTTTAAAAATGGATATGTAGGTGGCGTTAATACTGGTTTGGGAAATAATTATTTGGACAGAATAACATTTACTTATCCTACAGATGCTCAATATAACACCCGTGTCCAGAATGGCTTTAATAATGGTAGCGCTGGTAACAAATATTATATTGTAGCTTGTGATGCTTCCGGTTATACAGATTTTACTCAATCATTTTCGTCTGGAAATGGTGGAAGTTTTACAAACGGCGGATATATTGAACCGACATTGAGCGCACGAGCCGTCTATTATATTATAGGTGTTGACGGCAGAGGCGGAGCTGACGAAACAGAAATGTGGAAAAACGGATATGGCCGTCTTGCTTCTTCTGAGTATCAGGGAGGTGATGGAACAGGAAAGAAATTTCTGGAAGAATATAACATCACATTTCCGTGTGACCATTTAGGTAATAAGACGGATGAACTTGTTTCGTTGTCGAAAGATGCCCGTGGATATAGAATTAATGGTGACAGCAACGATAACCTTACAGTGTCAATATCTTCTCCAAATAATGTTTTTCGCCTGCTGACAGGTGGAAAGAATAATTCGGCTTCAGACGGTAGTGAAACTACTAGTATTACACTGACAGGTAGGCGCCGTACAATAACATTCCGTAAAACCGGTGCCGGTGCGCGTAATCCGTGGAGCGTTGCCGATGGGCAAACAGCAACCATTATTGTAACGAAAAATGTTGGAGGTACAATATATAATATAGCTAAGTTTAATTTGACGTTTGAAAAAGACAACCGCCTGCTTACACAGCATCAGCTGGACAGAATAGACAGACAGCGTAAGGGTGAGAGCACTGGCGTTACGGGTGAGTCATGGTATAGAACTGCGTATCAGAACAGAACACCTGAGTTCTTACGTGAGAATTATACGTTGCTGACGTCAAGAACACTTGATTATGATCCTGATGTGGCAAATCTGTATGGTCAGAACTGGTATTATCCTTTCCCTGTAGAATGGGGATACAGTTCTTATGCTTTTTTTGACGGATCAACAACAGATGATTTTAACGGTTCTACAGACGGTAATGCATCTTATAATAGTCAACCTTTTGCAGAATGGGGATATTATGCATTAACCAATACTTATGTAGGATATGGTGATAAAGTGAAGAATAGCGTGAAAGCACCGACGAATCCTTCTATGGGTGGAAAAAACGCAGACGGTTTCTTTATATACGTTGATGCGTCAGACCGCCCAGGTACGGTAATGACGTTGCCTTTCCAGGAAAATCTTTGCCGTGGTACAAAGTTGATGGTAAGTGCATGGGTAAAGAGTGCAGATGAAAATTCTGATAATTCTGAAAATTCAGCCATGCTTTTTACTATTTATGGTGTTGACGCAAATGGAAAGAAAACTCCGTTGTGTAGTCAAAGTACAGGTCAGATAACAACAACTACATATCTTACAAGCTCAGACGGGGATGAATATACCAATGCAAATGGTTATGGCAGCAGTCAGAATGACTGGTATCAGTTGTATTTCTCGTTTGTAAATAATACTGAATTCAATGCAGACTTTGTAAGCTATGAATTGAAAGTTGACAATAACTGCGGTTCTACAGCCGGTGGTGACTTCTATCTTGACGAGATAGAGGTGTTCATCGCCCAGCCGACAGCTACTGTCACGCAGAAGGATTACACCTGTTCAGGCGAGCGTACATTGCTTAGTGCAACATTGGACTGGGCCCAACTGTGCGACCGTGTAGGTCTTGATCCTGATGAAACGGATACAGGAAAATCTCCGTCAGGAATAGATTTCTGCTTTATAGATGAAGCTGAGTATAACAGACTTCTTTCTAATACGCAAAATCCGACGGTAGAAGAAGTTGCAAAAGCTATAAAAGGCTCAATCGCTATGATTGGAGCAGGCGAAGATGCTGGTTATAACCGTGAGATAGCTTCCCTGCATTATAAGCCTGTATTTACAGAAAATACAGAATATATACCTTCTGAGGAAAACCTGGCTTTAAAGAATACAGACGGAACTAACTATTATTTTTATCGTGCAGGAACTGCAGATGAAGAAAATCGCCGGCTTGCCGTTGATTTCTATTCAGAGATGTCGCCAAACAGAGCGTATCTTATGCTCATACGTGATAATGACGGTACGGTAAGCACGATTGAAGATTTTGCTCAGGAAATGAACGATCCTTGTGCTATTCATAGCCGTTTCTTTGTAACCTCTCAGACTATTATAAAGATAAACGGCGAGGTGGCAAATCCGCAGACAGATTTCTGTGTGGGACAAGCATTTAATTTTTCTGCTCAGATGCGAGTGCCAGACCTGAATGATGATGGAACTATCAAGCGTGATCCTGAGACAGGAGAAGAGATTTATACGGTGTTAGATTCAGAAGTGTTCTTCGACTGGTTCTTTGGCTCTGAGGCAGAGTTCGTAGCAGACCATGGCGGCTATTCATTGGCAACTGCTCTGCAGAATTTGAGAAATATTGAAAAATATCGTGATGTAGAAACACTTGACGGTGTCGTTCCTGCAACAGAAGGTCAAATCAGTCTTACACAGGATGAAATAGACCTTATAAAACAATATGTTGACACACCTGCTCCTGATGGAGGACTGAACAATAAACTTGTGCTTCATAAGAGCAGTTTGGATATTACTGTATTGGAAACAGGTCTTGAACTGACAATAAGTCCTATACCGGCAATACGTCCATCTGATTCGGATATTACAGATACAGAATGGGAAAAAATATGTTGGGGCTATGTTCCACTAAATCTTACTGCAAGTGGTGCTGCGCCAAAACTGCATGCTGGATTTAACTCAGTGGAATATCCTTCTAATGATTTCAATCCGTCTTTGCGTATCGGACTTGCTCAACTTAAAAATGCAGCAAAGGGTGTTGGTTCTTTGAAAGTAAACCTTAGAGGTGCAACTTATACAGATGAGGAACATGTAGAGAGGCTGGGGTTGATAGAGAATCTAGGTGGAGATATTGACTATACACAAATTTATCTTATTTCCACTGACGATCCGCAGTATTCTGATTTGATGAATCCACTTAACGGTTTTACCCAATATTATTTACCTATAGGTAAAATAATAAGTCTGGAGGCTCATAAATACAGCACAACTACACCTTACACAAATGAGGCTGATATTGAGTTCTATTTTGACAGACAGACACTTGTAGACGGAAAGACATTCACGTTCAATCCGCGTGAGGGTTATGTCTATACATTTGCAATACATTTTGCAGAACATGGAGAAACCGTGAATAACAGTTGTTGGGGTTCGTTCCCATTGACGTTGAAGGTTGTGCCTGAAAATCTTGTATGGAAAGGAACCGGTGCTACAAGCAACTGGAATAATGATGCCAACTGGAAGCGTGCCGATGCTAAGGACCTGAAGAATACTGACGGCACATATACTGATAATGCTGAAAATACAACAGACAAAGGCTTTGTGCCGATGCTGTTCTCTAATGTCATCATGCCGAAAGACAGCAAGGCTGAACTTTACATAGCAGGATTTGGAGATGGCGGTAATGGATGGGTAAATACGAGCCGTCCGGATTATATGGAACTGCCGACAGAGAACATCCAATATGACCTGATGGCTTATGAAAAAGACGGAGCGCTCACCACTCAGCGCTACCGTGTGAATATTTGCCGCGACATCCACTTTGAATTGGGCGCACAGATGCTGCATGCCGAGCAGCTGCTCTATAACAAGGCATGGACAGACGTGGAGATTACTCCGGGACAATGGACTGCCGTAAGCACACCGCTGCAGGGCGTTGTAGCCGGCGACTGGTATGCTCCTACTGCAACAGGAAGACAAGAGACAGAGTATTTCAAGGATATAACGTTCAATGATAACGATTATAACCGTCTGAATCCTGCCGTTTACCAGCGCAGCTGGAGTACAGGAGCAAATATCGTTGAAAATGGCAGTGACAAAACTCTTGTTTCGTTTGATACAGAATGGAGTTCTGCATACAACGACGCAAGCGTGCCTTATGTTGCAGGTGGCGGATTCTCAGTTAAAGGAATCTTGAATCAGGGACAACAGCAATCTTCTACAGAAAAATTGCTGTTCCGCTTCCCGAAGGCTGATACAGAATATAAAATAAGTACTGCTGAAAATAAAACAGTTGACCGTACCAATGCAGGCAAGCTGCTTGTCAGCAACATGGTTGATCGCAGTGATCCGTATACGTATGTTCATTCTGATAAAGTTACAGTTACGCTTACTCCGTCTGCTGACGGCAAGTATCTGATGGTAGGTAACCCGTTTATGGCTTCGCTCGATGTCCAGGCGTTTGTTGCTGCCAATAGCGACGTGCTGGCACAGAAATATTGGTATAATTCTGATGTGACTTCAACAGCAGTGACATACGATGCCGATACTAAGACGTGGTCTGAAGGAAAATATCTTGCAGTTCCTTATTCAGTCTTTTATGTTGAGGCTGCTGATCCTGCCACTGCAACCGATGGCGTAACCGTAACGTTTAAGGCTGATATGCAGGAGATGGGTGCGTCGAATTTGCCAATTCCTGCACCTGCTTCTCTCAAGATAACGGTAGAAGCCGCTGAAGGCTCAAGCAGCGCGGCTGTGCGCTATGCTGCTTCGGCAAGCAACGGCTTCGGCATGGAGGATGCACAGATGATTAGCGGACTGACAGGCAATGCCGACAACGCTCCTAAGGTTTACACCGTAGCCGGCAACACGGCAGTGAGCGTCAACCAGCTGAAAGACGCACAGCGCATACCGTTAGGCGTTACGGCAGCCGACGGCTCAGTGGTAACTCTTACGTTCAGCGGCGTGGCAGCCGTTAAGGATGCCGCTATCTACGACGCCGAGCTGCAGAGCGAGACACCGCTCTACGAAGGCTATCAGCTCACGGTGAACGGTCCGTCATACGGCCGCTACTTCCTGATAGGTCACGGCTCGGGCACAACGGGCATAACCGAAACGGGCGCAGAGGGCAACGTCAGCGTAAGCTCTATCGTTCCGCGCCAGGTTGTCGTTACGTCAGACACGGCTCTGCGTTCAGTGAGCGTATGGTCGGCAGGCGGTGCACTTCTGAAGAAAGTATCGCCCAGCGGCAACTTCACCTGCACTCTCAATGGTGTCGACAGCGGCATGGTTGTCGTGCGCACAGAGACAGAGAGCGGCTCGCAGGTGACGAAAATAAGAGTTAGGTAAGTTTTTTATATTTTGACCGACAGGTCAAGTTGCAGGAGAGAATGGGAGTGTCCGTGAGGATGCTCCCATCATTTTTTTATGCCAGTTGTGAGGACATACCGGAAAGAACGGGGATGGGACAGATGACTGCCGGTGAGTAGATGACGATGCCAAATTTGCCGTTTGTTGACTATTTGTAAGATATATGTACTGCTTTTTAGTCTGTTTTACGCTAATACGTGCGTTAGATGTGTTAAAAACCTGATAATGTTTGGCACAATGAAAAGTTAGCACTATCTTTGACACTGAAAGGAAGGAGGCAGAACATAATGCCGAAACACCTTAATAATATAGTAAAAACACATAATTGAAATATAAACCTTAAAACTATGAATTCAGAAAAGAATATCCGTATGGAGCACGACCTCCTCGGCGCACGTGAGATTCCGGCAGACGCATTGTATGGCATACAGACATTGCGCGGCGTTGAGAATTTCTCAATCAGTAAGTTCAAACTCAGCCAGTATCCTCTGTTCATCAACGGTCTGGCATACACAAAGTGGGCTGCTGCTGAGGCAAACCATCAGCTCGGGCTGCTTACCGATGCCCAGTATGAGGGTATCAAGGCTGCTTGTCAGGACATATTGGCCGGCAAGTATCACGACCAGTTCCCCGTGGACATGATTCAGGGCGGAGCAGGCACCAGCACCAATATGAACGCCAACGAGGTTATCGCCAACATTGCGCTGAAGCACATGGGCTTCAAGCCGGGCGACTATGAGCACTGCTCTTCTCACGACCACGTGAACCGCTCACAGTCTACCAACGACGCATATCCTACGGCTATCCACATGGGCATGTATGCCAGCCATCTTGCCCTTGTTCCACATATCAAAGAGCTTATCGCGGCATTCCGCAAGAAGTCGGAAGAGTTTGCACACATCGTAAAGATGGGACGCACACAACTCGAGGACGCTGTGCCGATGACTCTCGGACAGACCTTCTCTGGCTTTGCAAGCATACTCGAGGCAGAGCTGCTGCATCTCGACCAGGCTGCAGCCGACTTCCTTGAGGTCAACATGGGCGCAACTGCCATAGGTACGGGCATCTGCTCTGAGCCGGGCTACGCAGAGAAGTGTGTTAAGGCTTTGGCAGAGATTACCGGATGGGACATCACTCTCGCAAAAGACCTCGTGGGCGTAACCTCAGACACATCTTGCATGATAGGCTATATGTCAGAGCTGAAGCGCATCGCCGTTAAGATGAGCAAGATAAGCAACGACCTTCGACTGCTGGCCAGCGGTCCGCGCTGCGGTTTAGGAGAAATCAATCTCCCGGCACGTCAGCCCGGTTCGTCAATAATGCCCGGAAAGGTAAATCCCGTTATTCCTGAGGTTGTAAGCCAGGTTGCGTTCAAGATTATCGGCAACGAGCTTTGTGTCACCATGGCCGGCGAGGCTGCCCAGATGGAGCTTAACGCCATGGAGCCTGTCATGGCTCAGTGCTGCTTCGAGTCAGTAGACCTTATGGCCAACGCATGCGACACACTGCGCACGCTCTGTGTTGACGGCATTACTGCCAACGAGGATAACTGCCGCCGCGAGGTTAACCGCAGCATCGGCATCGTTACAGCCCTCAACCCCTACATCGGTTACGAGCATTCTACAGAGATTGCCAAGAAGGCCATGGAGACAGGCCGCGGCGTTGTTGAGCTTGTGCTTGAGGAAGGAATACTTACTCAGGAAGATCTCGACACCATCCTTGACGCCAAGAACATGGTTCGCCCTGTTAAGCTCGACATCCACCCGAAATGCTAGTTTTGATGTTCCTGCTTTCTGCCTTTAATTTCGTTTAAGGGCTAAGTTGATATTTTCCGTGCCGTCCGGTTCCTTTCATGGGAATTTGGGCGGCACGTCCTTTTGTCATCCCTTATGGTGCGCAGCGTCTCTGTCGCCATGTGGCAGGCTGTGATACATGCCTGCTGATGCCTCTCTGCATCTTCTTAACAAGCCACTCGCCCAAAACATGAAAATCAAAAGGCCGGTTTGGCCCTGAAAAACATGCCACTTTTGGGTGAAAAGTGGCCGAGTTACGATGCGTAAACGATAGGTTAATGATTTGAAACCTGTACGCATGATTCTGATTACAGTTTTTCTTTTCCCGCCTTTCTTCTTGAGTGTTCTTTAAGCATAATCGTGCTTTCTCCTTATGATTTTTTGCGGCTAATGGAGGCGGGCGTTGTCGCTGTCTGTCTGTTACCCCCAAATCAGTCATTGGATTGCACGTAGCTTTATCAATTTTGCGCATTCCTGTTTTCAGCCCGTCTTTTTATTTCTATTGGCGCAAGGCGCTAAGCGCAAACCAAGTTCAGCGCAGGCTAATTAAACAGCATTTCCCGATAATCTTTGTATTACAATGGTTTACGATAAAATGGAATGTTTGATGATAGGTGGACGCACTTGGGGTGCGTCCCTACATTGCACTACTTGGAGGCTCCAAAAGTCTTGTTGCTTCTTGTCGCAAGCACTACGTTGGCATTTGACTCTAACTGCTTGAACTCCTTTAACTTTGGCGTAGCCAGTTATAAGAGTGCTTGTGAAAAATTTAACGAAAATCTGCTCAATATAAAACAAAAATCCCGACCGAATTTTAATAACAGATTGGGGCTTTAATGTGATTCAAGTATAAATAGCCGGAATGGGAAATCTTATTCAGCGAATATTTTTATCCGTGGCATATAAATGAGAGGCGTGGCTTCTGATGTTCACTTTTGACATATTTTCAAAAAACATTGCATTGATTTTGTTAAACCAATGATTTGCGTTATCTTTGCATAATATAAGCTGCATCTCGGCATAACACTCAAACGTGGTTTGGCGATTCTGCTCTCGATTTGCATTATCTTTGCATAATAATAAGCTGCATCTCGGCATAACATTCAAGCACGCTTGATGTTTCTGCTCTCGATTTGCATTATCTTTGCATAAGATAATCTGCGTCTCGGCATAACGCTCAAACGTATCTTGGTGGTTTTGTTGTCGGGTTGCGTTATCATTCTGATAATGACATGTTTAATTTTAAACAATAAAATATGGAACAAAAGTTTTTTATATATAACACTCTGAGCCGCCGTAAGGAGCTCTTTGTGCCTATCCACAGCCCCAATGTGGGCATGTATGTGTGCGGTCCTACAGTGTATGGCGATCCGCATCTGGGCCATGCACGCCCGGCGATAACCTTCGACATCCTGTTCCGCTACCTCAAGCATCAGGGCTATAAGGTGCGCTACGTCAGAAACATCACCGACGTGGGCCATCTGGAGCACGATGCCGACGATGGCGACGACAAGATAGCAAAGAAGGCACGTCTGGAGCAGCTCGAGCCTATGGAGATAGCACAGCACTACACCAACCGCTATCACGACGCCATGAAGGCGCTCAACGTGCTGCCGCCAAGCATTGAGCCTCACGCCACGGGACACATCATAGAGCAGGAGGAGCTGGTGAAGCAGATTATAGACAACGGCTTTGCCTATGAGAGCAACGGCAGCATCTATTTCGACATCGCAAAATATAACGAGAAATACCACTACGGCATACTGTCGGGACGCAACCTCGACGACGTTATCAACGCCAGCCGCCAGCTCGACGGTGTGGGCGAGAAGCGCAACCAGGCCGACTTCGCCCTGTGGAAGAAGGCGCAGCCCGAGCACATCATGCGCTGGCCGAGCCCCTGGAGCGACGGTTTCCCCGGATGGCACTGCGAGTGTACGGCCATGGGACGCAAGTATCTCGGCGACCACTTCGACATACACGGCGGAGGCATGGACCTCGTATTCCCGCATCATGAGTGCGAGATTGCGCAGGCCGTGGCAAGCCAGGGCGACCAGATGGTGAAATACTGGATGCACAACAACATGATAACCATCAACGGACAGAAGATGGGCAAGAGCCTCGGCAACTTCATCACGCTCGAGCAGTTCTTCACGGGCAACCATCCGAGCCTCGACAAGGCTTATTCGCCCATGACGATACGCTTCTTCATCCTCTCTGCCCACTACCGCGGCACGGTAGACTTCTCTAACGAAGCCCTGCTGGCAAGCGAGAAGGGACTGGCCCGACTGATGTCAGGCATCGCCGACTTAGACCGCGTGCCCGTGTCAGACAAGTGCGACGCGCAGACCGAGGAGTTTGTGAAGAACCTGCGCCAGAAGTGCTACGACGCCATGAACGACGACCTTGCCACACCTCAGGTTATCAGCTATCTGTTTGAGGCCTGCGGAGTGGTCAACAAGCTGCTCGACCACAAGGCCACTATCTGTGCCGACTGCCTGAAGGAGCTTGCCGACACGATGCGCCTCTTTGCGATAGACCTGCTCGGACTGAAGGAAGAGAAGGGCAACTCGTCTGACGCACGCGAGGAAGCCTACGGCAAGGTGGTTGACATGGTGCTGAGCCTCAGGGCAAAGGCAAAGGCCGAGAAAGACTGGGCCACAAGCGACCGCATACGCGACGAGCTGGCTGCTGCCGGATTCGAGGTGAAAGACACCAAGGACGGCTGCGTATGGAGACTCGACAAATAATGTTGATGTCATGTTACTGAAACCTGTGATGTGTATGTCAGTCGTGCCTGCCAAATTCTTTGGCTGCATGATGCCGACCAGTCTGCGGCCGGCCCGCCGCTTCAGCAGGTCATCCGTATGATGCTTCTGTTTACACATCTTATATAATATATAAAGAGCAGCGGCATGTTGGCCGCCCGTTTCCTAAGGCATGCGTGCCGCTGCTCTTTCAAAAAAGTTTTTTTATCCAATGCAGGATAGCCTCTTATGTGAGGCATTAACCAACAGAGGTCAGACTATGAAAAATATTGCTTACGTTTTGTCTTTATTGATGTTAACGCTCATGACGGCCTGTTCCGACCGTAAGGAGTATGTTATAGCCATGTCGCAGTGCAGCGAGGACATCTGGCGCGAAAAGCTTAACACCGAGATGCTTGCCGGCACTTATCTTTACGACAACGTCACGTTGAGGGTGGCCTCGGCCAACGACGACAACGTAAGGCAGACTGAGCAGATAAACGGCTTTGTAAACGATGGCGTCGACATCCTTATTGTCGCCCCAAACCAGATGAACACCGTTACGCCGGCCATCGAGAACGCATACAACAAAGGCATACCCGTAATACTTTTCGACCGCAAGACCGGTTCAGACAAATACACGGCATTTATCGGCGCCGACAACGTAAAGATGGGGCGCACCATGGGCGAGTATATCGCTTCGCGCCTTGGCGGCAAGGGGCGTGTCCTGGAGATTACGGGCCTTAAAGGCTCGTCGCCGGCCATAGAGCGCCATCAGGGCTTTGCCGACGCCCTGAAGCACTATCCGGGCATCGAGCTGGTGGCCGTGAGCAGCGGCACATGGATGCAGCAGAGCGGGCGCAAGGCCATGGAGGCCATGCTCGACAGCGTGGGCGGCAACATCGACTACGTGTTTGCGCACAACGACCGCATGGCCCTAGGCGCGCGTCAGGCAGCCCAGGCACGCGGACTGGCAGGCCGCATAAAGTTTATCGGCATTGACGCCCTGCCGGGCAAGGGCGGAGGCATTGAGCTGGTGCGCGACGGCGTGCTCGACGCATCATATATCTATCCCACGCGCGGCGACATGGTAATGCAGCTGGCCATGAGCATTCTTGAGAAGCATCCCTACCAGCGCGAGAACCTGATGAAGACAGCCCTCGTAACTAAAGACAACGCCGAGGTGCTGCTGATGCAGGCCGAAGAGATGAACAAGCTAAACGACAAGCTCAACATGATGCACGACCGCGTGAACATGTATCTCACGCAGTACAGCCATCAGAAGGTCTACCTCATGATGTTCATCATCATCCTTGTGCTGCTGGTGCTTTCGTTTGTAGCCTTCTACCGCACCATCGTAGTAAAGCGGCGCATGCGCGAGGATGCTGCCAACGCCAAGCTGGTGTTCTTCACCAACATAAGCCATGAGTTCCGCACACCGCTCACTCTCATTGCCGACCCCGTCAGGCGCATGCTCGAGGCCGACAACCTGACCACGCAGCAGCGCTCCATGCTCTGCCTGGTAAGAAAGAATGTCGATGTCATGCTCAGACTTGTTGGCGAGATTCTCGACCTTCGCAAGATTCAGAACGGCAAGATGCAGCTCACCGTGAGCCGCTTCAACCTGTCGGACAGCGTAGGGCAGTGGGTGGCCAACTTTGCGCCGCTGGCCGACAGCAGGGACGTGGAGCTGAGCGTTGACTGCGGCCACGACATAAACATAGAGGCCGACCTGTATAAGATGGAGCGTATATGCTATAATCTTATCAGCAACGCTATAAAATACAACCGCAAGGGCGGCAGAGTGAGGATAAGTCTTGCTGCCGACGGCGGCATGGCGCGCCTGACCGTAAGCGATACGGGCATAGGCATACCGCGCGACAAGATTAACCACGTGTTCGACCGCTTCTTCCAGGCATCAGCCGAAAACCGCGGAGGCACGGGCATCGGACTTGCCATAGTAAAGGCCTTTGTCGACCTTCATCACGGACAGGTTACGGCAGAGGCCAACGCCGACGGCGGGGCAACGTTTACGGTGAGTCTGCCGCTGACGCAGCCCGGAGAAACCATAGTGGAGCAGCCTGATGTAGCAGCCCTAGAGACAGGCGACAGCGTTCCGGCAGACATACCTATGAGCGGCGGTGTGGAGATGATGACGGCACAGGACGACGGTGAGCGCAAGTCGATAGTGGTGGTAGACGACAACAGCGACGTTAAAGACTATATCGTCAGTCTGCTCTCGGCCCACTACGATGTCAAGTGCGCGTCCGACGGCCGCGAGGGCCTCGCCTTGTGCGTCAAGTATGTGCCCGACCTGGTTATCTGCGACGTGATGATGCCCGTGATGGATGGTCTTGAGATGTGCCGCCGGCTGAAGGCGGAGACGGCCACGAGCCATGTGCCCGTCATACTGCTCACGGCCCGCACCTTCGACGACCAGCGCGCCGAGGGCTACGACTGCGGCGCCGACGCCTACATAACCAAGCCCTTCAGCAGCAACGTGCTGCTGTCGCGCGTGCGCAATCTGCTCAATGAGCGCATGAAACTGAAAAATATCTATTCGGGTGCCGAGGCAGAGGAGGACAAAGCTGCCGACGATCCCGATACACGCTTTGTGGCCGACTTCAGACATCGCCTGAAGGAGCATCTGTCTGACTCAGAGCTCAATGTGGAGACTCTTGCCGCCGAACTCGGCCTTAGTCGCGTGCAGCTCTACCGTAAGGTGAAGCAGCTCACAGGTTCGTCGCCCGTTGAGATAATACGCATAACGCGCCTTAAGGCCGCCGAGCAGCTGCTGCGCACCACATCGAAGACCGTGTCGGAGATATCCTACGACGTAGGCTTCTCGTCGCCGTCTTATTTCACCAAGTGTTTTAAAGACTATTTCGGCCATCTGCCCAACGAGGGCCGCGGCGTGTAGTCGGCTTGTCAGATAATATCAGTAAAAAATAATTATTGCGTGGTGTGTGTCAAAACTCCATTCTTAAAAAATATGAGCTGATAATTTGAAACTTGAACATCTCCAAAAAGCTAAATGAAGGGTCGTATAATTACTCAATACAGAGTTTTATACGACCCTTTTTAGTGCTATGGTTATAATCTGTAACTTTGTAGAGTGCCCATTTTAGTTTTGACACACCCTCTTTTCATTCCCGGTGCCAACCAGACAAAACAAAACTTCTTAACCTAATATTTATCTTCGGGATTCGTCTGCATTATTGTTCGTCCTGTCTGTTCATTCCTGCCCTGCCGCCATGTCCAGCCACGGCATATCTCTGTTGCCGCATCAAGGAATATAAAGAAAATGTTAATAAGTGTGTGGCCCTTTTAGGCTTTATTGGCCATGAAACGGGCAAAATAGGCCACATAAATCGTACAAAGTATGTAAATTTTGTTACATGAACGATTTTTCTTATCCATTGGTATAATTTTTTTAACATTAATATTCCGCTTTATATAATTTTGCGACTGACAAAAATGTCAACGTAAACAAACAATTTATTAAACCATAAAAACGCGGTTATTTATGAAAAACATTAAACTAATGCTTTACGGCATGAAGCGTATTATGCTGTGCTTCATCCTCGTGAGTTTCGGCTTGTATGCCGCAGCACAGGACGTTACAGAAGTCAGCGGTACGGTGAAAGACAACCTGGGTGAGACGGTTATCGGAGCCAGTGTGCTTGAAGAAGGTACCAGCAACGGAGTGGTGACCGACATTGACGGCCACTTTAAGTTAAAGGTGAAGCAAGGCGCAAAGCTCAGAATCTCTTATGTGGGTTACAACACAGTGACACTTCCGGCAAGTCATAACATGGTTGTTACTCTTGAGGAAGCAGGCAACATTATGGATGAGCTTATCGTGACGGGTTACACCACACAGCGCAGGGCCGACCTGACGGGTTCGGTGGCGGTGATGAATATGGATGAACCGATAAGTGCATCTAATCCTAACATGCTGTCATCAATGCAGGGAAAGCTTGCCGGTGTGACTATTGCCGACGACGCAGCTCCCGGCGGCGGCAGTTCTACAATCCGTGTGCGCGGTATGAGTACTGTCAATCCTAACAACTCACCGCTTTATATTATAGACGGTGTTGCTACTACCGAGAATCTTAACTCTCTCAATCCTGCCGACATAGAGTCGATACAGGTTCTGAAAGACGCTTCTTCTGCGTCAATATATGGTTCGCGTGCTGCCAACGGTGTTATCATCATCACGACGAAGCAGGGCAAGGGCGACAAGCTCACGGTAAATGTGAACTACTCTCTCAGCTTGCAGACTGTGGCCAAGACATACGACATGCTTACGGCAGAACAGTGGGGACAGGCATATTGGACTGCAGCAAAGAACTCTAATGTAACAGCTTCGCATCCTTTCTACGGAAGTGGCGAAACTCCTCAGCTCGGCGAGTGGCTCGATGCAGCCCACACTGTAAGGTCTTCAAATACAGACTGGCAGGATGAAGTATATTCAGAGGCATGGACACACAACCTGTCGGCAAGTGTTGCCAACAGCAGCAAGAACGGTTCGGTGATGTTCTCGCTAAACTATGTAAATCAGGATGGTCTTGTAGACTACACTTTCTACCGCCGCTATTCGGCACGTCTGAATTCTACATATAATATAGGTAAATATGTGAAAGTGGGCGAGAACCTTATGGTTGCCAACTGGCAGGACCGTGGCTTCACCACTAATGCTGACCGCGGTGTGCCCGCAATGGCTATCTTCCAGCATCCGGCGATCCCCGTATATGACATAAACGGAGACTTCGCACGTCCGATGTATCTGAGCAATTCAGACTTTGCAAACCCTGTACAGACTATCTATAACGGACGCGACAATACCAATAACAGCTGGCGAATCTTCGGCAACGGCTTCATCGAGGTTACTCCGGTGAAGGGACTCACACTGAAGAGCAACATCGGTATTGAGCACGTGCAGTATTTCAACAAGACTCTTAACCGCAAGGTTAATCCTTCTGACCGTAACAATGTTAACCGTGCATACGGCAGCGGCGACACTTGGACATGGACTAACACAGCCAACTATAATCTCGATATAGACGACCACCACCTGAACGTGCTCGGCGGTGTTGAGGCTATCAAGTATACATTCGAAGACTTGTCGGCTACACGCTACGACTATGCCTTTGAGGACGACAGCTTCATGCAGATAGGAGCCGGAACAGGCGACCAGACCAATGGCGGCGGAAAGAACGAGTGGGCCTTGTTCTCGCTCTTCGCAAAGGCAGACTATAACTATGCAGACCGCTACCTGCTCTCTGCTACAATACGCCGTGACGCAACGTCAAGACTATGGAAGGGACAGAACTCCGGCATCTTCCCTGCATTCTCTGCCGCATGGCGTTTGTCTGAAGAGAAGTTCTTCCCGAAGAACGATATCGTAAACGACGTAAAGGTACGTGTTGGATGGGGGCAGAACGGTAATGCAGCCATCGACAACTTCTACGCAGGATACACGTCGTATGCCTATACGTCAGGCAACGGAGCCTATGACATGGCCGGAACAAACAATTCGGTTATCGGTGGCGTGATTGTGTCGGCATCAGGAAACAAGAACCTTAAGTGGGAGACAACAACACAGACCAACATCGGTCTTGACCTCCGTATGTTCAACAATTCGTTCGGTCTCTCTCTTGACTACTTCATCAAGAACACCAAGGACATGCTGACACAGCCGCCAGTGCTTTCTGTAGCAGGCGAGAACGCTGTTGTCTACCGCAACACGGGAAGCATGAAGAACCACGGCTTCGAGCTCGTTGCCGACTATCATAGCAAGCAGTACGGCGATTTCTCTTGGGACGGTTCATTCAACTTCTCGCTATACCGCAACGAAGTTGAGAAGCTCAACGACTATGTAAGTTTCATCAGCGCTGGCGACTGGCGCATCATGGAAGGTCAGCCTATGGGCGTTTACTACGGATATGTTGCCGACGGACTCTTCCGTACAGAGGAGGAAGTTTACAACTCTGCCGACCAGGAGGGCAAGGGCCTCGGCCGCATCAGATACAGAGACCTTGACGGAAACGGCGTGATCAATGAGAACGACCGCTGCGTCATAGGTGATCCTAACCCCGACTTCTCTCTCGGTCTTAACCTGAGCTTCAAGTACAAGAGATTTACTCTCAGCACATTCTTCACCGGCGAGTTCGGCTTCGACATCTACAACATAGTGAAGAAGCAGCTCGACTTCATGGGCACTGGTCTGCGCGACATCAACCATGGTGCGGAGATACTTAACGCATGGTCTCCCGAGAATCCTAACTCAAACATTCCGGCATTGGCTCTTACCGACGCCAACAACGAAATGCGTATGTCTACTTACTTCATAGAGGACGGCTCTTACTTCAAGATGAAGTATATCAAGCTGCAGTACGACCTGCCCTCAAAATTGGCAAAGAAGTTCTGTCAGGGACTCAGCGTTTACGGACAGGTAGAAAACGTGTTCACGATAACAGGCTACTCCGGACTCGACCCAGAGCTTCCTCTCAGCAGCTACGGAGCACGTGTTGACAACTCTCCTTATCCGCGTTCACGCACATTCTCTATCGGTTTAAATCTTCAATTCTAATATAAAAGTAGACAACGAAACAGGGCGCAGGCTGACGGCCCAAGAGCTTAAAGGCGCGGGCAGATGACGTCTGGATGCAGACAAAGCTCACCTTCAGCTGCCGGCATGCAGCCCCGACAATAAAAACATCAAGATATGAAAACGATTAAAAACAATATAGTAAAAGCAGCCTTCGGCGTGGCAATGGTTGTTTCTCCGGCATTCTTCTCGTCATGCGACGACATGCTCGACCTTATCCCACAAGGCACATTTACAGACGCCCAGCTCGATTCAACAGCTATAGACGGACTTCTGACGTCGGCCTATGCCGGTCTTGAGTGCCACTTCTTCGGCAACAATGAGTCGTTCCAGGGCCCTATCACCAACTGGATATTCGATGTCCGTTCAGATGACGCCTACAAGGGCGGAGGCGCTCTCTCGATGGAGAGCAACATCCACGACCTCGAAGTGTCTAACCTGCGCAGCGACAACGTGTGCGTACGCGACAAGTGGCGCAACAACTTCTACGCCATCGACCGTGTTCACAAGGCCATGAGAGCCATCGAGGGAACAAACGTTGCCAACCGCGAGTCGATGCTGGCAGAACTGAAGACGCTGCGTGCGTATTTCTACTTCGACCTTATCCGTGTGTTCAAGAACATACCTTACTTCGACGAGACTGTAGACGACCCGAGTTCGGTTTCACCTTATCAGTATTCTCGCAACGAGATATTCGACTTCATCAAGAAAGACCTGCGCGAGGCTTATCCCGTAATGCCGGAGACACAGCAGGACAAGGGACGCTTCAACAGGTATGTGGCCGCTGCCCTTATGGCCAAGGTTTGTGCCTTCACGGCTTCTGTAAACAACAGCCAGAGCGACTGGGGCGAGGTGGTTACCTATGCCGACTATGTGATAGGAAGCGGACAGTACCAGCTTTATCCTAACTTCCTTGACATGTCTAAGGTTGAGTTTGACAACTCTTACGAGTCTATTCTCGCCATACAGTTTGCCTCGACTTCAGACAACATGCATTACAATTATTCCAACATGCTCAACTGTACTATCAGCGAAGGCAACCTTTACGGCAACGGCGACGACTTCTTCCTCGGCAGCCAGAACCTTGTAAATGCATTCAGGACAAACGAAAACGGTCTGCCTTATCTTAACGGAAACTCCGGCGACGTGGACAACAGCGTCAATGTTACAGACGACTATCAGGGCAATGTAGACCCGCGTCTCGACTTCACCGTGGGCCGCATCGGATTCCCGTTCCGTGGCCATACGTACACATCGGGCTGGTGCCGCGCCTATGATATCTACGGAGAATACTCGGGCAAGAAGGGCCAGCTGGCTCCTGAAGACCCCAACATGGTGTCGGGCATCGTGCCATGGGGTGCGTCGGGTCTTAACTTCTGCCTTATCCGCTATGCCGACATCCTTCTGCTGAAGGCAGAGGCTCTTATCGAGC
>ENA-OPCA01000610-OPCA01000610.1-human-gut-metagenome-genome-assembly--contig:-NODE-610-length-34015-cov-6.757597_pt1 | contig 34015 bp, 28 predicted proteins | sample MGYA00241076_ERZ501468 | MGnify/ENA primary metagenome ERZ501468 (study PRJEB25962, sample SAMEA2042633) | human gut metagenome | biome: human gut; feature: human-associated habitat; material: faeces... | reverse complement strand
TTTAAGGGTGGTTGCAGTCTTTTTTTATTGCGCGTTTTTTTACAGCGCCTTTTTTATGCTTTTACAGTGCCTGCATGAGTGTCGATAATGTTGTTTATACATATGTAAAGATAAGGTTTAAGCTCGCCAATGTCCACAGGCTCGTTGTAAAGTATGGACGAGTAGCAGGTTGAGCTTACAAGCTCAACTATCATGAATATCATGACCTCAGGCTGAACAATATTATATGGAGCGTCAGCAAGCATAGCATCATAAATGTTGCGGAAGTCGATGTCATCGTCCTTTATAGGCGAAGTAAGAGCGTGCTTGAAAACGCCCCAGCTAAGATTCTTTGCAATAAAAGTCAAAAGCGACTTGTTCTCGTTTAGCTGGTTGATGATGTTGTCAACAATAAAAATAATTCGTTCGTTAAAGGTAAGCTTCTTGCCGCTCGCATTTAATGCCTCGATAGCGTTTCTGAAAAGCTGTGACGACTTGTGAGAAACAAGCTTGTTTCTTATGTCATATTTGTCCTTGAAATAAAGATAAAACGTTCCTTTCGCCACACCAGCGTTGTTCACAATGTCTGAAATAGAGGTCTTGCTCACGCCCTTGGTGGTAAAAAGACTAAAAGCCGTGTTAAGCAGAGAGTCCTCCTTTACCTTTTTATTGGTATCAAGCTTGCCCATTTTAACACGTCCTTCCTTATTATAATATATACAATTTGTATGCCACACATACACAGGTTTACTGTGGTTGACCTTAAATCTATTATAATACAAAACCGACTCAAAGTCAACGGAGCAAAATGACCAATAGTCACTTGTGACCGTTGGTCATTTTGTGCAACTCTACAAAAAGAATGACTAATGGTCATTTTACTATTGACTGTTGGTCATTTTTGATGTATACTATGAGATGTAATAAGACCGAAAGGTCAAAAACTATGTGAAGGGAATGACATTTGATGCAGAAATTTGGCAGAGGAGTTGTAAAGCTCCGAGTACCGATACTCATAGTCAGCATTCTGTTGCTGATACCGTCAATATTCGGTTTTCTCAGCACAAGAATAAACTATGATATTCTTTCATACCTCCCGTCAGACATTGAAACCATGAAAGGTCAGGATATAATGCTTGACGAGTTCGGCAAGGGTGGCTTTTCGCTGGTAATGCTTGACGGCATGGAGGATAAGGACGTTGAAAAGGTCAAGGAGAAGATCGAAAAGGTAGACCACGTTTGCGATGTTCTCTGGTATGACACCCTGGCAGACGTTTCACTTCCAAAGGAAGTTCTTCCTGATGATATTTACGATTTCTTCAATACAGATAACTCCACAATGATGGCTGTCTTTTTTGACGAGGCGACCTCCGCTGACGGCTCACTTGAAGCTGTCAAGGAGATAAGAAGCATCGCCGGTGAACAGTGTTTCGTAAGCGGTATGTCGTCAGTCGTTGAGGATATCAAGGATCTGACAATGCAGGAAGCTCCGATGTATGTTGTTATCGCAGTAATACTTACAAGTATCATACTTGCACTTACAATGGATTCGTTCCTTATCCCACTGTTCTTTATGCTCAGCGTGGGCATGGCGATAGTCTATAACATGGGAACGAACTTCATACAAGGCGAGATATCGTTCATCACCGAGGCTCTTGCGGCTGTGCTTCAGCTTGCGGTAACGATAGACTACTCGATCTTCCTGTGGCACAGCTACAAAGAGGAGAAAGAAAAGCACCCTGGTGACAACAAAGAAGCTATGGCAGTCGCCATCGGCAAAACTATCACCTCAGTTGTTTCAAGCTCCATAACAACAGTTGCAGGCTTCCTTGCACTTTGCTTCATGAGCTACGAGCTTGGCATGGACATGGGTATCGTAATGGCAAAGGGCGTAGTTATTGGCGTTATCTGCTGCATAACAGTTCTCCCGTCAATGATACTTGTCTTCGATAAGGCACTTGAAAAAACAATGCACAAAGACCTTGTTCCAAGCCTTGAAAAGCCTTCAAAGTTCATTATCAAGCACCATGCAGCATTTATCATACTCTTTATAGTTGTACTTATCCCTGCCGTATATGGTCAGATAAACACCAATGTCTACTATAACCTGACAGATACTCTTCCAAAGGATCTCAACAGTGTTATCGCAAACTCAAAGCTAGATGAGGAATACCACATGGCAACGACCCATATGCTCCTGGTTGACGCTGATATGCAGCCAAAGGAAGTAAACTCTATGCTCGACGAAATGGGCAAGGTTGATGGTGTAAGCTTCTCAATGTCACTGGATACTCTTATCGGTCCGTCTATCCCTCGAGAGATAGTTCCTGAGTCAGTAACAAAGATACTCAAGAGCGACAAATGGCAGCTTATGCTAATAGGTTCTGAATACAAGGTAGCTTCTGATGAAGAGAATGCCCAGATAGATGAGCTTAGCAAGATACTTAAATCCTACGATAAGGACGGAATGCTTATCGGTGAGGCGGCGGCAACAAAAGACCTTATCGACATAACAGATCATGACTTCAAGGTAGTAAATATAGTTTCTATCGCCGCTATCTTTATCATCATTCTTATTGCACTGCGTTCAGTTTCACTGCCGATCATTCTGGTAGCCGTTATCGAATTTGCTATCACAGTAAACATGGGTGTTCCGTGCTTTACGAATACTACCATACCGTTCATAGCGTCGGTAGTAATCGGTACTATCCAGCTTGGTGCAACAGTTGACTACGCTATCCTTATGACAACAAGATATAAGACCGAGCGTAACGCAGGCAAAGATAAGCACGAAGCTGTCACTATCGCACTCACCACTTCAATGAAGTCTATCATGGTCAGCGCACTTGGCTTCTTCGCTTCAACATTCGGCGTTGGCGTATATTCAAGCGTAGATATGATCTCACAGCTTTGTACGCTCATGTCAAGAGGTGCAATAATCAGTATGATAACTGTTATCTGCATACTTCCTTCAATGCTTATGCTGTTCGATAAGGTAATAATCAATACAACAATGGGCATGAAGAAAAAAGAAAATAAGCTTTATAAGCTTCCTGAAATTCACTAATTCGTAAAGGAGATATAGTTATGAAAAAGTATTCAAGAGTTCTTGCAGGCATACTTGCCGTACTTCTTTCCGCAGGCTGCACAGGTCTTTACGCAGCAGCTCAGTCAGACAGCTCTTCCGCTGCCAACAGCACTGCCTCAACAACAAAGAGCGAATCAGATAAAAAAGATACAAAAGATACAAAGAAAGCTGATAAGTCTGACAGTGATACAGAAAAGCAGGCTAAGGAAGAAACAGTTTATGTTATCACTGACGCTTCCGGCAACAAGACAAAAACAGTCGTTTCCAACTGGCTGAAAAACCCACAGGGCGTAAAGAAGCTGGAGGACGTTTCTGACCTGACAGATATCGAGAATGTTAAAACAGACGAGGGCTTTACAGCCAATGGTGATAAGCTCACATGGGATACCGAGGGCGGAGATATCTACTATAAGGGCTATACCGATAAGGCACTCCCGGTTGATGTAAAGGTAACATATACCCTTGACGGCAAGGAGATAAAGCCTGAGGACCTCGCAGGCAAGAGCGGTAAGCTTACAGTAAGATATGACTATACGAACAACGATAAGAAAACTGTCAAGATAAACGGCAAGAAAACAGATATCTATGTTCCATACCTTATGGCAACAACAGCTATCCTTGATACTAACGTTTATTCAAACGTTGAAGTAACAAATGGCAAGCTCATTTCAGACGGAAGCAGACAGATACTTATAGGTGTTGCAATGCCTGGCCTTACAAAGAGCCTTGATCTTCAGGATAACGAAGATATCGAGATACCGGAGTACGTTGAGTTCACAGCAGACGTAAAGGACTTCGAGTCAACAACAGCTCTCACAGTCGCAACATCTGACATCTTCTCAAAGCTTGACCTTAGCGATATCGGTGATGCTGACGATCTTCAGGATAAGCTTGATGAGCTTTCTGATGCTACAGACGAGCTTGTAGACGGCACAGCAGAGCTTTACGCAGGCATCAAGAAGCTGTCCGATTCCTCAGGAACACTTATCACAGGTATCGACAAGCTTTATTCAGGCTCTAAGTCACTTGACAATGGTGCAAAGACACTTAACAGCGGTGCAACAAAGCTTCGTGACGGAGCAAAGACACTTGATTCTTCCACAGGTGAGCTTATGAGAGGTATCTCCACAGCTCATAGTGGTTCAACAGCCCTCCTCGGTGGTTTTGATCAGGTAAACAGTGGTATGTCAACCTTGAAGAACGGCTCATCATCACTTTCAAGCGGACTTTCACAGGTATCCTCAGGCGCACAGCAGGTAAATAACGGCGCTGCAAGCCTTGCCGCAGGCACAAATAAGCTTGTTACAGGTGTAGGCGACCTCCAGGCAGGCTCTAAAAACCTTGCCGCAGGCACAAAGCAGACCTATGACGGTTCAACTGCACTGAAAAAAGGCGTTGCAACACTTAATGCAGGCGTTTCCACACTCTATGAAAAGGTGCAGACACTCCCTGCAAGCGTTGAACTTCTTTCAAATGGCATAACAAAGGTAGATAACGCACTTACACAGTCTATCGCATACGACCAGCAGGTACTCGCAGGACTGGAGCAGCTTCTCGGCAATTACGAAGAAGGCTCAGCAGAGTATACGAGCATAAGTAATATGATAGCAGCCGTAAATGGCTCTATCCAGTATCAGCAGGGCGCACAGAGCGGCCTTGGCGATGTTTCAACAGGTGTCGGCACAATGGCTACCGAGGGCAAACAGCTTGTTGACGGCGTAACTCAGATATACAATGGTCTTAACGATAAGAAGAAAGGTCTTGTCGCAGGCGTTGATAATTTGAATACAGGACTTAAAACAGTAAACGAGGGTGCTTCTGCACTTAAAACAGGTATCGGCACACTTGCTAAGTCCAGCAAGGATCTTAACAATGGTGCGGCTACACTCTCCGCAGGCACAAAGAACCTATCCGCAGGCGTAAACTCAGCACAGGCAGGCGCAAGCAAGCTTGATAAGGGCGTTGACAGCCTGAACTCAGGCGTATCAAAGCTTTCAAACGGTGCAAAAACTCTTGACAGCGGTCTTGGTCAGCTTGACAACGGCAGCAAGCAGCTAAAAGACGGTACTGCAACACTCTATTCATCACTTGTAGAGCTTGCACAGGGTACAACAACACTTTCAAGCGGCAGTGCAGAGCTGTTCAGCGGTATCGGTCAGCTCAAAGACGGCAGCTCACAGCTTTCATCTGGTGTTAAGAAGCTTGAAAGCGGTGCAAAGACCCTTAAAGACGGCATGGCTAAGTATAAGGACGAGGGCATCGGCAAGCTCCTTGACATTTACAACAACGACCTCAAGGGACTTATCGACAGACTTGACGCTCTCAAGACAGCAGCCGAGGATTCAACAACATTCTCAGGCGCAGCCGACGGCGTTGAAAGCTCAGTTAAGTATATTTACGAAACTGCGGCTATTGAAAAAGCAGACGAGTAATTTTTACTTCCCACACATAGCAAAGACCCCCTTGGACAGAAATGTCCGAGGGGGTCTTTGTATTTATAAACGTATTATCTGTACAAAAAAACGGACGGAATCTCTCCGCCCGTTTTATATATCCTACTGTCTTAGATAAACGCCGTTTTCTTCGATGTAGTCCTCCATATCCTGCTTGTATTCAAGATCAAGAGAATCTTTAGGAAGTGCATTGAGTGCTTTCTGACCAATGTCTTTTCTGAAATGCTCTCCCTCGAACTTTATCTTGGAAACAGCCTCATAAGACTTGTCCAGTGCGCCCTGAAGCGTGTAAGCATTGCAGGTAACACCCAGAACACGACCGCCGTTTGTGTAGAATTTGCCGTCCTCATACTTAGTGCCTGCGTGATAAATAAACGCTCCGTCTACCTGACCCTTGTCGTCCATACCGAACATCTCGATACCCTTTTGGTACTTAACAGGATATCCTCCGCTGGCCATAACAACACAAGTGCAGTAACCCGACTTCCAGCCGATCTTGACATCAGCCAGCCTGTGTTCATAAATAGCCTCAAATATCTCGCAAAGATCACCCTCCAGCATAGGAAGAACGACCTGCGTTTCAGGGTCGCCAAAACGGCAGTTGTATTCAATTACCTTTGGACCATTAGGGGTGAGCATAAGTCCGAAATACAAACAGCCCTCAAAAGTCCTGCCCTCAGCATTCATTGCATTGATAGTCGGCAGGAAGATCTTCTCCATGCACTCCTTGGCAATGTCCTCAGTGTAGTAAGGGTTAGGTGCAACAGTACCCATTCCGCCTGTGTTCAGACCCTTGTCGCCGTCCAACGCTCTCTTGTGATCCATTGAAGAGATCATAGGAACAACAGTCTTGCCGTCAGTGAATGAAAGCACAGAAACCTCAGGACCTGTGAGATATTCCTCTACAACGATAGTGGAACTGCTCTCACCGAACTGCTTGTCGTCTATCATGGAGTGGATAGCCTCCACAGCCTCTTTCTCACTCTCCGCCAAAATAACGCCCTTGCCAAGTGCAAGTCCGTCAGCTTTTATAACAGCAGGGTATGTGTTCTGTTCCTTGACATATTTTATAGCGTCCTCACTGTTTGTGAACACCTCGTATTTGGCTGTAGGAATATTGTATTTCTTCATAAGATCCTTAGAAAAGACCTTTGAACCCTCGATTATAGCCGCATTTTTCTTAGGACCAAAGGTCTTAAAACCCTCAGCCTGCAAAGCGTCTACCATTCCAAGTACAAGCGGATCGTCAGGTGCAACAGCCACCATGTCTACTTTAAGCTTCTTTGCCAGAGCCACAACGCCCTCGATATCTGTTGCCGCAACATCAAAACATTCTGCATAGCGTGAAATGCCACCGTTTCCGGGTGTGCAGTAAAGCTTTCCTACCTTAGGGGACTCCGCAAGCTTCATAACGATAGCGTGTTCACGTCCGCCTCCGCCAACAACTAATATGTCCATTTTCAGACCTCCTCAGTGTGTTTTTCCAATTATAACAATACCGCACACCTATGCTGTGCGGTATCGTCATTTATTTACTTCGTATATTATTACTTAAGCTCAAAGCTGTCAAGAACTGTCTTGAACTCGTCAGAAAGCTTGCTGTAAGCGTTCTCGCTTGCACCATATGTGATAACAACAAGGTTGCCGTTGTCAGAAGTGATTATCTGATTGAGCAGTACCTTCTGAGAGCCGATCTCGCCTGTTACGTCAACAATGTAAGCGTCCTTGCCTGCAAACTTATCTTCCTTGTCGTTTGTAACAGTGTAGCCGTCCATGGAATTATATGTTTGCTTGATCTGGTCAGCATAATCACTTGCTGTAAGACCATTGAGCAGATCGTTTGACATTGAGATAACGTTGATAGAAGCAGACTCAAGCTCAGCATCATCGCCTGCGTCAGCGTATGTGAACATTACGTCAACACCAGCGGATTCCTGCATTGCCCACTTCTTTGAGTCGATCTTGAAAGTATACAGATCGCTTGTGTAAACGTCATTCTCATATGTGCCTTTAGCCTCGTCGCCAGTGCTTGTTGTGTCGTCAGCAGAAGTTGTTGTGTCAGCAACTGACTCCTCAGGTGCAGCAGTTGTAGTTGTTGTGTCAGCCTTAGACTCAACAGCAGGTGCAGCTGTAGTTGTAGTAGTTGTTTTAGCCTCCGCCTTTGACTCGTTCTCAGAATCATTTGACTCTGAGCAGCCTGTAACTGCGAATACCATTGACAGTGCCATGAGTGATGCAAGTAACTTTTTCATAATAAATTTCTCCTTTTTTTCTTGACCTTTATTGTTTTGCATTAATGCACAAAAATTAGTGATGGAACAATCTTATTCCAGTGAATGCCATTGCCATGTTGTACTTGTTGCAAGTCATGATAACATGATCGTCCCTGATAGATCCGCCTGGCTCGGCAATGTAAGCCACACCGCTCTTTTTAGCTCTCTCGATGTTGTCGCCGAATGGGAAGAAAGCGTCAGAACCAAGGCAAACGCCTGTGTTCTTTGCAAGCCATTCCTTCTTTTCAGCCTCAGTGAGCACCTCAGGCTTTACCTTGAATGTGTTCTGCCATACGCCCTCAGCCAGTACATCATCATGCTCGTCAGAAATGTAAACGTCGATAGCGTTATCTCTGTCAGGACGTCTTATGTTGTCAACGAACTGAAGTCCCAGAACCTTTGGGTGCTGTCTGAGCCACCAGATGTCAGCCTTGTTTCCTGCAAGTCTTGTGCAGTGTATTCTTGACTGCTGACCTGCACCGATACCGATAGCCTGACCGTCCTTTACATAGCAAACGCTGTTAGACTGTGTGTATTTAAGTGTGATAAGTGAGATAACAAGATCAGTTTTCTTGTCCTCAGGGATCTCCTTGTTGTCAGTCACGATATTTGTGAGCATATCGTTGTCTATTTTCAGCTCGTTTCGACCCTGTTCAAAAGTTACGCCGAAAACCTGCTTTCTCTCAATAGGTGCAGGAACATAGTTCTCATCTATCTTGATGATGTTGTATGTACCCTTTCTCTTTGACTTGAGTATCTCAAGAGCCTCGTCAGTGTAGCCCGGTGCAATGATACCGTCAGAAACCTCTCTCTGGATCATCTTTGCAGTGCAAGCGTCGCACTCGTCAGAAAGTGCGATAAAATCGCCGTATGATGACATTCTGTCAGCACCTCTTGCTCTCGCATAAGCGCTTGCAAGTGGAGTAAGCTCGCCCAGATCGTCAACAAAATATATCTTCTTTTCGACCTCGCTCAAAGGCTTGCCGATAGCAGCGCCCGCAGGTGAAACGTGCTTGAAAGAAGTTGCCGCACACATACCTGTTGCCTTTTTAAGCTCTCTTACCAACTGCCAGCCGTTGAATGCGTCAAGCAGATTGATGTAACCGGGCTTGCCGTTGAGTACCTCGATAGGGAGATCCTTGCCATCCTCCATAAATACTCTTGACGGCTTCTGATTAGGGTTGCAGCCGTATTTCAAAAGCATTTCATTTGCCATAATTTTTACCTCCGTTTATTTAACCTATTCACTCCGCAGATATTACTTGCTGTACTTATTAACGATCTTAGAAACAGCCTTGCCGCTTGCGATATCAATGTATCTTACAAACAGCGATACCTTGTTGTCCTCGTTGAGAGCCTCCCAAAGCTTGCCGGTGAACTCTTCAATATCGTTTGGTATCTCCACCTTCTTAGGCTCGCCCTCAAAGCTCGGCAGAGGATTGCCGTCACCCATATAAGTGTGGATAAAATGACCCACGCCGTCAAGAGGATCAGTGTATGTGTAAGTAAATCTCTCGCAGCAGTCAGGGTTGCCGTCAGCGGACTTGAGTATGCTCATAGCATAATTATATGCGCCGTTCTCAACGTGCATGATACCTGAAATACGAGGAGTGTAGTTTGGAGCGTCGTCCTCATACTCTCTCGTCCTCAGTGACTGCTCAAAAGTTTGCTGCTTGTCCATAAGCTCGTAAATAGTGTCCGTCTGATCGCCGTTTGTAACGATAGTCTTGTTTCCAAGCACACGAACAGGGGAGTATATAATAAGGTGTGGGTCAGAAAGCTTGCTAGGATCAGCAGCTTCTGTCTTGATGCCGTCCTCAGTTTCCGTGAAAACTCTGTTTCTGGAATTAACACTTCTGCCCATGATAAAATAAGCCGTTACCGCACTCTTTCCGTCAGCAGACTTGCCTATAACTATTCCTCTGCCCGGATATGAGTTGCTTTTAAGCTCGTCATAAATATTAAGGGTCTTCATATCTTGTCCTCCATAATTTTTCTTAGTCTTTAAGGTCAACGTAAGCCTTGCCGTCCTTAATGCTTATCCTGTCCTCGCAGAACAGCGAAACAGCCTTAGGCAAAAGCTTCCATTCGACGTTTTCCATTATCTTCTTCTGTAAGCTTTCAGGCGTCTCGTCATTTGCAACATCTACAGCGCCCTGCAAAATAATAGCACCGGCGTCAGCCTTTTCGTTTACAAAATGTATAGTCGCACCCGATACCTTTACACCGTATTCAAGAGCCTTTTCATGAACTTTAAGCCCGTAAAAGCCCTCACCGCAGAATGACGGTATCAGTGCAGGGTGAACGTTTATTATCCTGTAAGGATAAGCCTTTGTGACGCACTCGTCAAGAATTATCATAAATCCGGCCAGCACCACAAGGTCAGCACCTTGTCTGTTAAGCTCAGCCAGAATAGCCTCGCTGTAACTCTTGCTGTCAGCATATTCCTTTCTCGGAATAACGACAGTGCCGATACCTGCATTTTTCGCCCTCTCCAGAGCGTAAGCACCCTCCTTCGAGGATATAACGCAGGTTATCTTGCCGCTTTTTATAATGCCGCTTTTTTCAGCGTCAATAAGCGCCTGTAGGTTTGTTCCGCCGCCCGAAACAAGAACGCATATCTTCTTCATATCTCTTTACCCTTAGCAGATGATAACGCCCATGTCAGAGTCAACAAGCTCGCCCAGAACGTAAGCTTCTTCGCCTGCCGCCTTGATAGCCTCTATCGCCTTGTCAGCGTCAGCCTTGTCAACAACAACTGTCATACCAACGCCCATGTTGAATGTGTTGAACATATCTCTCTCAGGAATGTTTCCTGTCTTTGCGATAACGTCGAAAATAGGAAGCACCTGAACGTCGCTTCTTGCTATCTTAACAGAAAGACCGCTTGGAAGTGAACGTGGTATGTTCTCATAGAATCCGCCGCCTGTGATGTGAGATATAGCCTTTACCTTAACAGAATCAAGCAGGCTCATAACAGCCTTTACATATATCTTTGTAGGTGTGAGAAGTGTCTCGCCAAGTGTCTTGCCAAGCTCGTCATAGTGAACAGAAAGAGTCTTTTCGTCAACACTGAATACCTTTCTTACCAGTGAGAAACCGTTTGAGTGAACACCGCTTGACTTGATAGCTATCATAACGTCCCCGGCCTTCTGAGTGCTTGGGTCAAGTATCTTGTCCTTGTCAACAACGCCAACAGAGAAGCCTGCAAGGTCATATTCGTCAACAGGGTAGAAACCAGGCATCTCAGCCGTTTCGCCGCCGATAAGCGCACAGCCTGACTGTACACAGCCCTCAGCAACACCAGAAACTATCTGAGCTATCTTCTCAGGATAGTTCTTGCCAACAGCGATGTAGTCAAGGAAAAACTGTGGCTTTGCACCGCAGCAGATAATGTCGTTTACGCACATTGCCACGCAGTCGATACCAACTGTGTCATGCTTGTCCATAAGAAAAGCTATCTTGAGCTTTGTGCCAACGCCGTCTGTGCCTGAAACGAGAACAGGCTTTGTGATACCTGTCATGTCAAGCTCAAACAGACCGCCGAAGCCGCCGATGCCGCTGAGAACACCGCTCGTCATGGTCCTTGCAACGTGCTGCTTCATAAGCTCAACTGCCTTGTAGCCTGCCGTTACGTCAACGCCTGCTTCCTTGTAGCTGTTTGAAAAACTGTTTGTATTCATGATAAAATATCCTTTCAGTTATTTACTTCTTTTCCGATATCTTCGATTCAAATTTGTCCTTAGGCATATCCTTAGGAACTTCGATAGGGTATTTCTCTGTAAAGCAGCCTACGCAGAAATCACAATTTGAATTTCCCGCAAGCCTTTTAACGCTTTCAACACTGAGATATCCCAAGCTGTCTGCACCGATATATTCGCATATTTCTTCATTGGTCATCTTGCAGGCGATAAGATTTTCCTTGCTGTCTATATCCGTTCCGAAATAGCATGGTGCAATGAATGCAGGGGAGGAGATACGAACGTGAACTTCCTTTGCACCTGCGTCCCTCAGCAGCTTGACGATACGTCCCGAAGTCGTTCCTCTGACGATACTGTCGTCTATCATAACGACCCTCTTGCCCTTAACAGTGCTTGAAATAGCGTTGAGCTTTATCTTGACGGAGTTTGTCCTCTCTGTCTGGCTAGGCTGAATGAACGTCCTGCCTATGTATCTGTTCTTGATAAATCCAATGCCGTATGGTATGCCGCTTTCCTGAGAAAATCCCAGCGCAGCGTCAAGTCCCGAGTCAGGCACGCCTATGACGATATCAGCGTCAACAGGGTGTTCTCTCCAAAGATATTTTCCTGCCCTGAGCCTTGCCATGTGAACGCTCGACCCCTCGATAACAGAGTCAGGTCTAGCAAAATATACATATTCAAATACGCATATAGTACCCTTTTTGCCGCAGTGAGTCGTGATAGAGTTCACACCGTTTTTGTCAATAACTATCATTTCACCTGGTTTAAGATCTCTTATGTATTCAGCGCCGATGCTGTCAAAAGCACAGGTCTCCGACGCTACCACATAGCCGTCGTCTATCTTTCCGAGGCAAAGGGGTCTGAAGCCGTCAGGATCTCTCGCCGCAATAAGCTTTGTCGGCGACATAACGAGCAGCGAATACGCACCCTTTATCCTGTACATAGCCTTTTCAAGCGCCGCCTGTATAGACGGTGCTCTAAGACGTTCCTCGGTTATGGCGTATGATATGACCTCAGTATCATTTGTGCTGTGGAATATCATGCCCTTGTTTTCATATTGCTCTCTAAGTTCTCTTGCGTTAGTAAGATTGCCGTTGTGAGCGATAGCCATAGGACCCTTTATGTGACGAACAACAAGCGGCTGAGCGTTTGAAGCATTGCAGTTGCCTGTAGTCGAATATCTCACATGACCTATAGCAATATTGCCCTTGCCGAGCCGTTCGAGAGTTTCCTTGTCAAAAACCTGATTGACAAGACCCACGTCCTTGTGATAGCTGAACACGCCGTCGTCGTTTACAACGATACCGCAGCTCTCCTGACCTCTGTGCTGTAATGCGTAAAGAGATACATAAGTCTGAGCCGCAACATCGCTTGTCTTGTTAGTATAAATGCCGAAAACGCCGCATTCTTCATGGATACCTGTTACCAATTAAATCATTCCCTTCCGTTCCAGCAGTAGGTGCAAAGCTCACAGCTTGGCAGACCCACAGCCTTTACAGTGCCTTCAAGCGACTGGAATTCAACAGAGGTAAGTTTAAGTCTTCTGCATATCTCGTCCCTGAGGAGCTTGCCACGCTCAGTGCTTGAATCGCTGTATTCTTCAATGTATTTAACTCCCTCGATACCCTCGTTCTCATCAATGATCTGTCTTGCGATAAGTTCAAGTTCCGAGGTGCTGCGTGAAAAGTTTAGATACTTGCAGCCATACATGATAGGAGGACAGGCTGATCTCATGTGGACTTCCTTTGCACCGTTCTCATAAAGAAACTCAACAGTTTCCCTCATTTGAGTTCCTCTGACGATACTGTCGTCAACGAACAGAAGCTTCTTGCCCTCGATAAGTTCGTGAACAGGTATAAGCTTCATCTTCGCAACTCTGTTTCTCATAGACTGGCTTGTTGGCATAAAGCTTCTGGGCCATGTAGGAGTGTACTTGATGAACGGTCTTGCAAAAGGTATGCCGCTTTTGTTTGCATATCCTATAGCGTGAGGAACGCCCGAATCAGGTATTCCGCAAACGAAATCAACGTCAGGGAGCCTGCCGTTTTTCATATCGTTCTCCGCCATTATCTCGCCGTTGCGTGTTCGCATAAGTTCAACGTTCACGCCCTCATAGCAAGCGGTAGGGTAGCCGTAATAAGTCCAAAGGAAAGTGCAGATCTTTTTCTTGTCTGTACCCTCGCTGAGGATATTGTAGCCGTCCTTGGTTATCTCGGTTATCTCTCCCGCCTTTAGTTCGTGACAGGTGGAGTATCCAAGCTTCTGATATGCAAATGATTCAAAAGAAAAGCAATATCCGTCAGAACGCTGTCCTATTATAATAGGAAGCCGTCCGTCCTTATCTCTGGCAACGATCATCGACTTGTCTGTCATTATTGCAAGTGACATCGTGCCTTCTATCTTGTCCTGTGCGTATCTTATGCCGTCAACAAAGCTGTCCTTCTGTGCGATCAGCGCACCGATAAGCCCTGCGGAATTGATAGCGCCGCTGCTCATTGTTTCAAAGTTTGCGCAGCCCTTTTCAAGCAGTTCGTCAGCCAGTTTAGCGGCATTTTGTATTACACCGATAGAGCACACTGCGTAAAGTCCTAACTTGGAGCGTACCATTATCGGCTGAGGATCTGTGTCGCTTATGCAGCCGATACAGATGTTTCCTCTCATTTTGTCAACGTCTTTTTCAAATTTAGTACGAAATGGTGAGTTTTCAATGCTGTGAATATTTCTCTGAAAGCCAAGCTCAGGGGAGAATGAAGTCATTCCGCCCCGCCTTGTGCCTAAGTGTGAATGATAGTCGGTCCCGAAGAAAACGTCCTGAATACAGTCATTAGCTGAAACAGCTCCGAAAAAACCGCCCATAAAAATTATTCTCCCATTACTCTCTTTATCATCTCATGGTAAGCCTCTTCAACGCCGCCCATGTCTCTTCTGAATCTGTCCTTGTCGAGCTTCTCGTGTGTCTTTGAATCCCAGAAACGGCAAGTATCAGGTGAGATCTCGTCAGCAAGAAGTATCTTTCCGTGGAATCTGCCGAACTCGATCTTGAAGTCGATAAGGTCAATGCCGATGTTCTTGAAGAAGCCAAGCATGAACTCGTTTACCTTGAAAGCGTACTTTGTGATATCCTCGATCTCTTCCTCAGTAGCAAGACCAAGACCAAGAGCATAATACTTGTTGATGAATGGGTCGCCAAGCTCGTCGCACTTGTAGCTGAACTCAAGTGTAGGCTGTTTGAGCTTTGTGCCTTCCTCGATACCGAGCTTCTTTGAGAAGCTTCCTGCTGCAACGTTTCTTACGATAACTTCCAGCGGAACGATCTCGACCTTCTTAACGATAGTCTCTCTGTCAGAGATCTCCTCAACAAGATGAGTAGGGATACCCTCTTTTTCAAGAAGCTTGAACATATAGTTTGTCATTTTGTTATTGATAGCACCCTTGCCAACGATAGTGCCTTTCTTCTCGCCGTTGAAAGCAGTAGCGTCGTCCTTGTAATCAACGATAACAAGATCAGGGTCGTTTGTAGCGAATACTTTCTTAGCCTTGCCCTCATAGAGCTGTTCTGTCTTTACAATGTTTTCCATAGGTTTATTCCTCCATAAAATTATTTACATTATTTATATGATACACCGAAAACATATCCACTGCCGTTTTAATATGTAGGGGCGAACATCGTTCGCCCGCCGACAGCAGAACTTCCTCGATATATCAAATATAACATACAGCCGAGCTATATGCCTGTATCAAAAATCAAAGCGCAGCAAGCTTGTCCTGTAAAGCCTTGTCCTTAGCCACAACGCCGTCTATCATATCCTGCTTAGCCTTTTCAAGCTTCTCAGCCAGACCCTCGTCAGAAAGAGCAAGCATCTGAATAGCAAGTATAGCAGCGTTCTTAGCGCCGTCAACAGCGACAGTGGCAACAGGGATACCGCTAGGCATCTGAACGGTAGCAAGCAGAGCGTCCATGCCGTCGAAGTTAGCACCCTTGCAAGGGATACCGATAACAGGAAGCGTTGTGTGACCTGCAATAACTCCCGCAAGATGAGCCGCCATTCCGGCAGCGCAGATTATAACTCCGAAGCCGTTTTCCTTAGCCTTGTCAGCAAAATCGCTTGCAAGCGCAGGCGTTCTGTGAGCAGACATAACGTGACATTCGTAAGGAACACCGTAAGCCTTAAGTTCAGCAACAGCCTTGCTGACAACAGGGAAATCGCTGTCAGAACCCATTATTACCGCAACTTTTTTCATAAATTTATACCTCCAAGTAAAACAAAAAATTACAAATAAAAAACTGCAACAATGGCGTTGCAGTTTTAGTCAGTGCATAATTAGATTGTTAGAGTGCAAAAAATCAAGGCAGGACGCAATTATACTTAAAGACCTACCCATAAAAGAATATGTAATTGATGAAAAACAGCACATTTCAGTCATACATCTCTCCTGAATACATACAAAAAATACTGCACAATATTACCAGACAGTAAAGCGGAGCAAAACTGTCTGCGAAAGCTTTTTTTACTGATTTTCTCCATAACAGCATACAAAGCCTTACAATAATATTGTACAATATTTATAGATAAATTTCAACACATATTTATATAAAATTTATATCAATTAATCTTTGATTTATTGTGAAATTTGTCTACATTAACTTTTTGTTCAGAAAATACTTGTATCAGTGATCTGACCGTTTGACAAGCTGTTGACGAGACCACGCATTTCCTCTTTGGAGCGAATACAGTGTGCCGAGTCGATTATCTGCTGTCTTTGAAGCGGATCCAGCTTAGCAAAGTAAGCATATGCCGCAGGCACCTGAGCAAGAGCCATAGACAGCCCCAGCGGCAATTCCTGCCCGTGAGCAAAAGAGCTATTTTTCATTTTTATCACCTCCGCATATATTATTTCCCGGGCAATAAAAAATTAAACCCTTACGATTTTATATGTGATACTGCACAATTTATCACATCGTAATTTGTGCAAACAAATGATTTATCTTTTAATTTGACAACATTTCTGCAATTGTTGCATTTTTTATGCAATAAAAGTGGTGATTTTCGGGATAAGTATAAGGATATTATCCCAAATCGAATATCCTGCAAGGTAGCAGAGTATGAGGAAACATTCTGAGGGCGTGAGTTAGGTGAACACGATGAGAGGTTCTGATCGCACAGAAAAGCACTTCCTGCACCTTGTTTGAAGCTTGAAAATCGAATAAAAAAACGAATGAAACACGACCCCCACGGCAACAAATCTGTAGGGGCGAACACTGTTCACCCGTCTTGGTCGCCCGTCAAACCCTGCGTTATCCGCACAATTTACTGCGTTTCACAAACCCTGTAGGGGACGGCGCCCTCGACGTCCCGCCCCCTCAACGTTTCGCATTATTGTTTATCCCACAAACCATGACAACCACACAACGCATGGTAGGGGCGAACAGCGTTCGCCCGTTTCGTTCCCCCACTCAACTTCATGAAAAATCCAAACCTCGCAACTCCCCCGAAACGGGCTGTCGTATTTCTGTGAGCTTGCGAACAGAAATTTCGCCAATCCCCTACAGATATTCGTGCAAGTTCTACCACCACAAAATCGCTCCGCTGGGTCATTCCTTACTTCATAGGAATATTATTCTTTTCCAAATCAGTTGACAATCTTTTGTTAATATGATATAATTATTTTGTTAATTTTTTGTCGATTTATCAGTTAATCTGAGGTGTATTAATAAATGGATAATCTTTCTAATATAAGTGTGATAAAAGATGTTCTCGCAAGACATAATTTCACTTTCTCCAAGGCTCTCGGTCAGAACTTCCTGGTGAATCCCTCCGTTTGCCCCAAGATAGCCGAAATGGGCAATGCAAAAAAAGGCTTCGGCATAATCGAGATAGGCACAGGCATAGGCGTTCTCACAAACGAGCTTGCCAAGCGTGCCGACAAGGTGGTGGCTATCGAAATTGACGACAGGCTTATGCCGGTCCTTGCAGAAACTCTTGCAGAATATGACAATGTGAAGATAATAAACGCCGACGTCATGGAAACTGACCTCCATAAGCTTATTGCCGAGGAATTTCAGGGCATGGACGTTGCCGTTTGTGCAAATCTGCCTTACTATATAACCTCGCCCATATTAATGATGCTCCTTGAAGAACGTCTGCCCATAAAGTCTGTTACTGTCATGGTGCAGAAAGAAGCAGGCACACGTCTTTGTGCCCCTATGGGTACAAGAGATATGGGAGCAGTCACAGTGGCAATAAATTATTTTTCTGTACCGAAACTGCTTTTCAACGTATCACGAGGAAGCTTCATGCCCTCGCCTAACGTTGACAGCTGCGTGGTGAGGTTTGATATCCGTGATAAGACCCCCGAGGGCGTGACGGACGAAAAGTTCTTTTTTAAAGTCGCTAGGGGAGCATTTTCACAGCGAAGAAAGACCCTCTCAAATTCCGTATCATCATCAATGGGCATAGATAAATCTATAGTAAATCAGGCGATAGAGCAAAGCGACCTGCCTGCCTCCGTCCGTCCTGAAGCTCTTTCCATGGAACAATTCATAACCTTTTCCGAAGCCCTTAGAAAGCTTATCTAATTGTACATATTTTTGTACAGCTAAACCCTGCATTTACATCTGCTTGCGTTATCCGCACATTAAATGTAGGGGACGGCGCCCCCGACGTCCCGCTTTGCTCGTTCGTTTTGCTCCATATTGCTTTATATTATCTGCGTTTTCTACATCAGATTTTCATGACGTTGAAAGTTACGAGATCTGTCCGTAAATTTGGTCAGTATTTCAATTTCAAGCCCATATTGCGACACCTTTCGCTTGATAGTCCTGCTAAAATGTAATTATTACATTTTGGAAACATAGGACGTGATAAGCAATGGAAAAAATACGGCATACGGCAAAATTTCATACCTTAGGCAAAACGAATGTACTTATGGCTGTTTTATCGGCGGCAGCAGCGTTTGCGGCAAGCTTCGGAAAGATCTTAGGCTTCCCCTCGTCAATGAACGTGGCGGTGGCAGTGCTTTCGGGAACTAATGTGATACCTGCTTTTTTAGGCTCTGCACTTGCATATTTTGTAAGCGGAACATTCTCGGAGGGTATCGTTCAGCTTTGTGCGATACTTGTTATAGGGGCGGTAAGGCTTGTGATGCCCTCTGCTGACCATAAGGAGGATCCCGTTTTTGTGTCGCTCCTCACAACAGGAGCAATGCTTCTTTTCAGTTGTGTAATGTCGGTGGCAATGCCGTCGGATACATATACGGCTTCACTGCGAATGATAAGCTCGCTCATGTGTGGCTGTGTTGTTTTTATTGCACTGACCGTAAAACGTCAAAGAAACCGAAGCGGTGTTTTTGACCTTACAGGAATAAACGGAGTTTTCACAGCTATACTTTATATTATGTTTATCTCGACCATCACTGCCGCACCGCTCCATGTGGTGAATCTGGGCAGGATAGCAGGCACTTTGTTTATGCTTATGGCAGTGCGAAAGTATAGAAATATAGGCGGTGCAGTCGTTGGTGCATTGACCACCTGCGGTGTACTCCTTTGTGCTCCGTCACTTGCGAGAAATACACTTTTGCTTGCCACGTCAGGACTTATCTGCGGAGCTTTTCTGCAATTCGGCTCTCTTGTGATAGTGCTTGTTTTCCTTGCAGTTTCACTTGTGAGCCTTGTGGCAATGGGCGTGAACGGTGATACATTTTCAATGTTTGCTGATCTGCTTATAGGCTCTGTGCTTTTTATCGCCCTGCCTGTTCCTGTAATAAAAAAGGTGGCAAAAAAAGTGGTGGGAGTGAAAAATTCCGTTGACCTTGTAGGGCAGACCACTTCTTCAAAGCTCAACATGGCTTCGAGAACTCTGGGCGGTATCAGAGGTCAGCTTATAATGGTCACTGCGGCGATAGATAAACGCTCAAAGGAAGCTACACTGTCAAAGCGTGTACGATCTGTTGTTTGTACCGATTGTGATATGTACTCAGTGTGCAGTAAGCGTTGTGTACAGCTTGATGACAGCTTTTCAAAGCTTGAAAGCATAGTTTGTACATATAATAACCTCAGCCTTGACGACGTTGAAAAGCATTTGGGTGGCTGTGTGAGAAAGTCGCTTCTTTGCAAAAGCTTCAATGAATTGTATACCGACTTTGTGGCAGAACGTGCCGACAGCATGAGAGTTCGTGAAATGCGTGAGTTTTTAAGCGAACAGCTTTCCTCCATGGAGGATATCTTATCCGACCTTTCTTTCAGGGCAGGTCAGGTGAGAAGCGTTGATCCTCAGCTTTCAGCAAGAGTAAGGGAGCATTTCTCAAACCTTGGCTATCCAAATGTGAAAACCTGCGTTTACATAGACGAAAACCTTTGTCAGCGTGTGGACGTTTTCATAACTGCACAGTTCAGGGGTGATCTTGTAAGGCTCACAGCAACGCTTTCAGAAATGATAGATTATGACCTTGATATGCCTGTGATAGTCAAGGTGGATAATATAACCAGAATGTCTTTTGCGGAAATACCGAAATTCACAGTTGATATAAAAAGCTTTTCGGCTTCGTCAAGCGGAGAATATTCGGGAGACAGCTTTGAAGTCTTCGATTCAAGCGTCAACGAAAAGTATATCGTCCTTTCAGACGGCATGGGAACAGGAAAAAGAGCAAGACTGGATTCATTGTTTTCTGTAAGTCTTGTTACAAGGCTCATACGATCGGGAATGTCTATGCAGACAGCCCATAGGCTTATAAATTCCATGCTCAGAGTTAAGGGCTGGGAGGAATCTTTTGCGACCCTTGATATAATGCGGCTGGAGCTTAATGGCGGAACGGTGCAGTTTCTGAAATCGGGTGCGGCGCAAAGCTTTCTTTTCCGTGACGGCGGTCTTAAAGCTATCGGCGGACAGGCTTTTCCTGCTGGGATACTTGCGGAGTGTACACCCGATGTCAGCGAGCTTAAGCTCTTTGACGGGGACGTTCTGCTTATGACCTCAGACGGTGTCGAGGACGCTACAGCACGAGAGATACTCCGCTGTAACGGAATGAACGCTCAGGAGATAGTCACGGCGCTTGGCGCAAAGGCGCTTGCTCAGCGAACAGGAGGCAGGCGTGACGATATAACTATTATTGCCGCAAAAATTTTCCTTCGTGACGAGAATGAAAAATGAATGTAAATGACTTTGCCGACTTTTGCCTGCAATTTTTTACTTTTGTATACTTTGACTTTACTTTTTCTATGTTATTATATAAAATCTATTGTGCAAAATACATAAAACTATCTGTTGAAATATGTGCGAATACGAGAATAACTACTAAAACTATTGCAAATTTGTTCAAAAAAGATTAAAATATAAATATGAAACACCGAAATTATTCAGCGGTTTTCACAAAAAGACAAGGGAGGCTGAATTATGATAGATATTATTCCAAAGGATTATGAACTGCCGCTCTATCTTTTCCACAATGGCACAAACTGCGAAACATATAAGTTTCTTGGCTGCCATAAGGGAGAGAAAGACGGTGTAGAAGGATATTATTTCAGAGTCTGGGCAGCACACGCTGAGGGCATTTCTGTTGTGGGAGATTTCAATGACTGGGACGAAAATGCCACTCCAATGGAGAAGATAGACGACTCAGAGGTGTGGGAGGCTTTTGTTACAGGGCTTCAGACTTATGATACATATAAATACTGTATCCACGGCTGTGACGGCAAGACCCATTATAAGGCTGATCCGTACGGCACACACATGGAGGTCGCTCCGAACACTGGCTCAAAGGTTTTCGATATAGACGATTATCTTTGGAGCGATAAAAAGTGGATGACCGAGAAGAAGTCTAAGGATATCTACAATTGTCCTATGAATATCTATGAGGTACATCTCAATTCATGGAAGGCTTGTCCTGACGGAAAATATTTCTCATATGTTAGATTTGCAGATACTATAATCCCTTATATAAAGGAAATGGGCTATACTCATATCGAGCTTATGCCGTTGGCGGAATATCCTTTTGACGGCTCTTGGGGCTATCAGGGTATCGGCTATTTTGCGCCGACTTCACGTTTCGGAACGCCTTATGACTTCATGAAAATGATAGACCTTTTCCATTTGGCTGGAATAGGCGTTATCCTTGATTGGGTGCCTGCACATTTTCCTAGAGATGAGGCAGGACTGTTCGAGTTTGACGGAGGTCCGTCATATGAATACTCTGACCCGAAAAAGGCAGATCACCTCACTTGGGGAACGAGAGTTTTCGATTATTCAAAGGGCGAGGTAAAGTCATTCCTTATCTCGAACGCTCTTTACTGGATAGAAAAATATCACGTTGACGGTCTGAGAGTTGACGCTGTTGCGTCTATGCTTTATCTTGACTATGACAGACGTGACGGAGAGTGGACGCCTAACAAGTTCGGTGGCAAGGAAAATCTTGAAGCTGTTCAGTTCTTCAAGGATCTTAACACCGCTGTGTTCGGAAGAAACCCTAATACCCTTATGATAGCCGAAGAGTCAACTTCATGGCCTATGGTAACAAAGCCTGCGAGTGACGGCGGTCTTGGCTTCAACTTCAAGTGGAACATGGGCTGGATGAACGATATGCTCAAATATATGGCTCTTGACCCTATTGACAGAGCTTTTCATCATGATATGCTCACGTTCTCATTCTTCTATGCTTTCTCTGAAAACTTTATTTTGCCTATCTCTCATGACGAGGTGGTGCATGGTAAGGCTTCATTGGTAAATAAAATGTATGGTGGAGATATCGACAATAAGTTCAAGCAGTGCAAGCTGTTCATGGCTTATATGATGGCTCACCCAGGTAAGAAGCTTCTGTTCATGGGTGCTGATTTTGCTCAGTTCAGAGAGTGGGATTACGAGAATGGTCTGGAATGGTTCATGGTGGACGAATATGAGAACCACCGCAATTATCTGAACTACTCCAAGAACCTCAATCATTTCTATCTTGACCACCCTCAGTTCTGGGAGAGAGATTTTTCTTGGGAGGGCTTTAGCTGGATATCAAATGACGATTTCAAGCAGAGCATCATCATCTTCAGACGTTTCGACAAAAACGGCGGAGAGGTCATCGTTGTGTGCAACTTCGTTCCTGTGGAAAGAAAGTCATACTGCTTTGGCGTTCCTTACTGGGGCAGCTATACAGAGGTGTTCAACTCGTCTTCTGTTGACGGATCCCCTTGCACGAACGGCACTGTAAAGGCGGTAGATGTTAAGATGCACGGCTTTGACCAGTCTGTTTGTATCGACATTCCTGCGTTCTCTTGTATGTATTTCACAGTGAAGAAAGAGGAAAGACCTGTGCCTGAGAAAAAGGCAGAGAATAAGAAAAAGACAAAGACGGCGGCTAAGAAAACTGCTGTCAAGAAAGCCGCTAAGGCGAAAACAACTAAGAAGTCCACAGCTAAAAAGGCTGAGTAATATAGACTTAATAAAAATTGGTGGGTGAATTATTTATGTTCAACAAAAAAGAATGTGTTGCAATGCTGCTGGCAGGCGGTCAGGGAAGCAGATTGTATGCCCTGACACAGAGCGTTGCAAAACCGGCAGTACCTTTCGGTGCTAAGTATCGTATCATTGATTTCCCTCTCTCGAACTGTATCAATTCAGGTATCGACACAGTGGGCGTGCTGACACAGTATCAGCCATTGGTACTCAATGAGTACATTGGAAACGGTCAGCCTTGGGATCTTGACAGAATACATGGAGGCGTTCATGTGCTTCCTCCTTATCAAACAGCTTCAGGCGCTGACTGGTATTCAGGTACTGCAAACGCTATTTATCAGAATATCGCTTTTGTAGACAGATATGACCCTGAGTATGTTGTTGTTCTTTCAGGCGACCATATCTACAAAATGGATTACAACAAGATGCTTGAATATCACAAGGCTAAGAACGCTGACGCTACTATCGCTGTTCTGGACGTTCCAAAGGAAGAGGCTTCACGTTTCGGCATCATGATAACAGACGAGGACGACAATATCATAGACTTCGAGGAGAAGCCAAAGAACCCTCGTTCAACTCTTGCTTCAATGGGTATCTACATATTCACTTGGAAGAAGCTGAAAGCTTATCTTATCGCTAATGAGAACGACAAGGAAGCTTCGAAGGACTTCGGCAAGAACATTATTCCTGACATGAGAGAAGCAGGCGAGAAGCTTGTGGCTTATCGTTTTGACGGCTACTGGAAGGACGTTGGAACTATAGATTCTCTTTGGGAAGCTAATATGGACCTTATCAATCCTAACATTCCTATCGATCTTTATGATACAAGCTGGAAGATATACTCAAGAAACCCTGTTATGCCACCTCAGAGCATAGGCAAGAACGCTCAGGTACAGAACTCTATGGTAACAGAGGGCTGCGTTATCGACGGTTCAGTCGAGTTCTCAATGATCTCTGACGGCGTTACTGTTGAGGAAGGCGCTGAGATACTGGATTCTATCCTTATGCCTGGCGCAGTTGTCAAGAAGGGTGCAAAGGTCGAGTATGCTATCGTTGGCGAGAACACTGTTATCGGTGAGAACGCTCAGATCGGTGCAAGACCTGAAACTATCGAGGACAAGGACTCATGGGGCGTTGCTGTAGTGGGCAATAATCTGACCGTTTCTGACGGCAGTGTTGTTGCACCAAAGGCAATAATTTACGAGAATATCTAAGAAAGGACCGAGTAAACATGGATGTAAATATGGGTAACGTACTGGGTCTTGTTTTCGCTAATATGCACGACACGACTCTTGGCGACATGACAAAGAACAGAACTATGGGTTCTGTAATGTTCGGCGGAAGATACCGCCTTATCGACTTCCCACTGTCTAACATGGTAAACAGCGGCATAAGCGAGGTCGGTGTTATAACAAAATCTAACTATCAGTCACTTCTGGATCACCTCGGCTCTGCAAGAGAGTGGGATCTGGCCAGAAAAAAAGGCGGACTTTACATTCTGCCTCCATTCGGCAACGTTGAAAGCACTCTTTACAGAGGCAGGATCGAGGCTCTTTATGGTGCGATGAGCTTTATCAAGCACTCAAGAGCTAAATATGTTATCCTTTCAGACTGCGACGTTGTAACTAATATTGATTACAAGCCTATCGTTGCGGCTCACATCGAGAGCGGTGCTGATATTACTGCTGTTGCACACACTGGCGTTTACAGCTCTGATGATATAAAGACTTCAACTGTATTCAACGTTGACGCTGACAAGAATGTAACCTCTGTTCTTATCAATCCTGACATCAGCGGCACTTGCACAACGAGCCTTAATGTGTTCGTTATGTCAATGGATTTCCTTATTGAAACTGTTAATGACGCAATGGCTAGAGGAAATGTAAGCTTTGAGAGAAATATTCTTCAGGAGAAGTGCAGAGAGCTTAAGATAAAGATCTACGAGTACGATAACTATTTCAGCAAGCTCAACAGCCCTGAAAGCTACTTTAAGTCAAATATGGCTCTGCTTGAACCTGAGAATGCACGCAAGCTGTTCGTTCCAAAGCGTTCTATCTACACAAAGGTAAGCGACAACGCTCCTGTTAAGTACGATCTGGACAGCAAGGTATCAAATTCTCTTATTGCTGACGGCTGTATCATAGAGGGCGAGGTAGAGAACTCTGTACTGTTCAGAGGCGTTAAGGTAGGCAAGGGTGCAAAGGTCAAGAACTGTATCCTTATGCAGGGCACTGTTGTTGGTGACAATGCTGAGCTTAACTATCTTATCACAGACAAGAACGTTTCTATCTGTGAAAACCATATCCTTACAAGCTCGCCACAGTATCCTATGTATGTAGGAAAGGGAGCTTCTGTATAAAAAGGTCGCAATGACTTAGGAAAGAGGGTTCGGATATGAACATACTTTATACTGCAAGTGAGGCTTTGCCTTTTATTGCTTCAGGTGGATTGGCTGATGTTGCAGGCTCACTGCCTGCGGCTATCAATGCCGAGGGTCACGATTGCAGAGTCGTGATACCTTATTACAGCTCTATCAGGCAGGAGCTTAAGGACAAGCTGACATATGTTACGAATTTCACTGTGCCGGTGGCATGGAGAAATCAATACTGCGGCGTTTTTACAGGCGTTGTGAACGGAGTGACTTATTATCTTTTGGATAATGAGTATTACTTCCAGAGAAACGGTCTGTATGGCTTTTATGATGACGCTGAGAGATTTATATTCTTCTCAAGGGCAGTTCTCGAACTGCTGAGATACATCGACTTTAAGCCAAATGTTATAAATGCCAATGACTGGCAGACGGCACTTGTTCCTGTTTATTATGATATTTTCTACCGCTATCAGCAGGGTTATGAGGATATCAAGACGGTATTTACCATACACAATATTCAGTATCAGGGACAATATGGCTTAGAACTTATCAACGATATTATGGGCATTCCGCTTTATCATACGGATCTGCTTTCATATGACGGTGATGTGAACTTTATGAAGGCTGCTATTGAAACGGCTGACAAGGTGACGACAGTTTCGCCAAGCTATGCTTGGGAGATACTTGATCCATGGTATTCACATGGTCTTGACAGGGAGCTTGTGAACAAGCAATACAAGCTTTGCGGAATACTCAATGGAATAGATCAGAAGATCTATGATCCTGCAACTGATCCTGTTATTGCTAAGAATTATAGTTTGAATGACAAGACGGGCAAGGCTGTTTGCAAGCACGCTTTACTCAGCGAGCTTGGCATGGCACATGGAAAAGAGCCTGTTATCGGTATCGTAACGAGATTTGTTTCACACAAGGGTCTTGACCTTATCAAGTATGTGTTTGAGGACATCATCAGACTTGGCTGCAAGTTTGCTATTCTTGGTTCAGGCGAGAAGATATACGAGGACTTTTTCAGCGAAATGCATTATCGTTATCCTGACAGAGTGGGTCTGACCATTGGTTTTGTGCCTGAGCTGTCCAAGAAGATATACGCTGGTGCGGATATGTTCCTTATGCCGTCGCAGAGCGAGCCTTGCGGTTTGGCTCAGATGATCGCTCTGAGATATGGTACTATACCTATCGTAAGAGAGACAGGCGGTTTGAGAGACAGTATCCATGATGCAGGCGACAAGAGTGGAAACGGCTTTACTTTCAAGTCTTACAACGCACATGATATGCTTGACGCTGTTGTTAGAGCCAGGGCATACTATGATGACAAGATGAAGTGGGGCAGGCTTGTGAACACTGCGCTCAAGCAGAATTTCAGTTGGACAAAGTCCGCCAAGGATTACATTGCACTTTACAACGACATTCACTAAACACCAATATCCGTTTATTTTGCCTGATAAACGGGAAAGACCGTCCCTTATCTTAGGGGCGGTCTTTTTGCATTTATATAACTGTACTATTAATTGTACATTTATTTAGGGATTTGTCAACAAACTGAAAGCGGACAGGTGTGTGCCTGTCCGCTTTGGTTTAATGCTGTTTTGTTCGCATTGCTTTCGCTTTTTCTTTCATTTTCTGACCCAAATAAGAGCCTATTTCCAACATTGCGGTGTATTTGTCGATACACACGATAACGTAAGATTCAGCGTATTTAGGGAATTTCAGGGTCAGCGGCCACATATGCTTGACTATCATATCCTCCTCACGTTTGCCTATCTCAAAATGCTGTTTCGCATTGTTGAGTGCGACCTTTGGGTGGGTCATTCCGTGAGGCATTTCGCCTTTTTTCTTCTCACGATCCCTCCAATCATAAAGAAACAGATCGTGAAGCAGACCTGCTCTTGCTGCGGATCTTGAATTTAGTCCCAATTTTCTGCAAACGAGATAGTTATAGTAGGATACATTGATGCAATGCTGATAGCAAGTCGTACTATAGTGATGACGAAAATTTTTCATTTCGTTTACAACATCGCTGTCAAGCAGGTCCTTTACAAACTCAAAATACTCCTTTGCTTCCTCAGAATTTTCAATGGAATATCTTGAACCGAAAGCCTTTGACATTTGCATGACCTCTTTTCGATAACTTATATGCAGGCGGCAATTTTGCTGCCCTTTTTTACGGTTGGTGACTAATGTTTACCCCATAAGTTACCCCATTCAAGTTTGTTTTACCAAACTTACATTAACATTATAAACTTTTTTGTTCAAAATGTCAATAGGGAATGTATAACAATTTTATTACAAAAATATCGGGCTGTCTGTGTTAGCATGACAGTCCGATAAAAAATTGGATATCAGTAGTATTTTTCGTCATAAAATTTGGGGATAAAATCTTTGGCGGCGGAGGTGCGGCTTTGGACAAAACCCTCAAAACCGTATTTGTTCACGGCGTCAATGACGGTGTTATACTCGAAAGTTGATGTCTTACGGCAAAGCTCTTTGTAGTCAAAGGCTTTATACACGGGGGTGAACTGGCTCATAAGACTTATCATTATTTCGCTTTTGTCAAAATTTTTGCCTAGCCACTCCATAAGCTTTATGGAGTCTTTACGGTGGGTAGGGAGGACAAGGTGGCGGACTATTGTGCCGCTCTGCATTATGCCCTTTTCATCAAAGGTGGGTTTGCCTGAAAGCTCCGCCATTTTATGTATTGAAGCAGTGGCGTTTTCAAAATAGTCTGCGGCTTTGGAATATTTATCCGAAAGTGTAGGATCAAAATATTTAAGGTCGGGTAAAAATATCTGCACATAGCCACGAAGAAGCTCCAGCGTTTGGGGCTTTTCATAACCGCCGCTGTTATAGACCACGGGGATAGTGAGCTTATCTTTACAGAGGTCGAGCGCTTTGATTATTTGCGGAACGAAATGGGTGGGATTGACGAGGTTTATGTTGTTTGCGCCCATTGATTGAAGCCGCAGAAAAGTGTCGGCAAGTTCTTGTTCGGTAAGCTCAAAGCCTTTGCTCTCAGCGGATATTTCGTAGTTTTGGCAGAAACAGCATTTCAGACAGCAGCCTGAGAAAAATACTGTTCCTGAGCCTTCTGTGCCACTGATACAAGGTTCTTCCCACATATGAAGCTCGGCTCGGGCTATCCTTACTTTGGCAGTTTCACCGCAGAAGCCTTTATGCTCGTATCTGTTCACTTTGCACTCTCTTGGGCAGAGGGTACAGCTTTTAAGGATATCGTTCATGCCGCTGTGTCAACTCCGCCTATTTTGGTGTAGGAGTCAGAGGATAGGTCGCCTGATGAGTCTGTGTTTTCGTCAAGGGGGATATTGAACTGGAATGAATCTGTTATAAAATCGTCGTTCTGGAAGCAGGCTGTGAACGTGGTGCGCTTTGAATCGGCTGGGACAAGGAACTTGATCGTATAGGTCATATCGTCTTCGTAGTCGCTTTCACCGGGGAAGAAGTTGTTTGAGAAAAACGAATTATCGTTTTCGTCATAGGCGGTGTTGTAGGCAAAGGTGAATTTTACCTGTCTGTTGCTATCGCTGATATTAACATCAAGGTCGAGGTCTATTTCCCATACTGTGTCACCGTTTATAATACCGCCTGAAAGGGAGTTTCTTTCCTCATCGGTCAGGTCGCTTACTTTGCGTTCGGTGAGGGTATAGCCTTGATACTGAACACTGTAGGTACCGTCCTCAGCGTCTTGCGCTACATAGAGGTTGGAATGGTCGGTGTAGTCATCTTCGGCTTCACTATAGGTATCGTCATAATCGTAGTCATAGTTATAGTCGTCATATTTGCTTGAAATTATTTTTGATGAGACAAAGCCTATGATAGTTGGGAGGATAGCCATAAGGATTATTATGACCACAACGGCGGTGGCACAGCCTTTGCCGCCATTCTTTTTGTTAGAGTGGTTTATGTTCGTGGCGTTGAAGCTATAGGAGCTGTTGTTTGGGCGGTTATAGCTTGTACGCTGTTGGCTGTAGTTATTGAGGGCGGCAAGCTTTTCGGCTCTTGAATCTGAATAGCTTGGGGGAAGGGTCGGGTTTTTAGGTGGGGTATAGGTGCTTTGGAAATTCTCGTCACTTGCTTCCTCTTTACGTTCCTCGGAAACGAAATCGTTTTTTTCTTCCTTGAAGGTGTCATTTTCAGACTGTCCGAACCAGCCGTCCTGCTCGTTATCGGCACGGAGATCATGAGAGTGCAGGTCATCTGAAAGGCTGTTACAGCTTATATCCTCGTCACGGGCTGTGAAGCACTCAGGACAAATTATCTCATCATCGCTTTTAAAGTGGTATCCGCAAATTCTGCATTTATTTCTGCTCAATTATTTCACCTCATTAATATACAAATTCCCAGCCCTGTTTTACAGGCTGACAAACACACTTATAGCTCCAGCCTGACAGCTTTTCTGCGGCTGTTTGTGCGGAAGCGATATCGGGAAAAACTCCAAAAACGGCTGAGCCGCTTCCTGTCATAAGGGCGGAGAGAGCTCCGCTGTTTTTAAGCTCCTGCACTGCATGAGCTATCTCCTCACGGTCGGCGGCATATTCCAGCACATTGAAAAGGTTTGAGCATATGCCGAAAAGCTTTCCGCCGCCGATATATCTCAGCAGGACGTCCATATTACAGCGTTTTGGGTTTGAAATGCTGTCATACTTTTTGAAAGCTTCGGGGGTGGAGATACCCACGTCTGGTTTTATTATTACGAAAGCGCAGTCGGGTGAGGGCAGGTTGCTCATTATTTCGCCAACGCCCTGACAGAGCCTTGTGCCGCCTGTAATACAGAACGGCACGTCTGCGCCCAGAGCCACGCCTATGGAGCAGAGCTGTTCATCGGTGAGCCTTGTATCAAACATGAAGTCCAAGGCTCTAAGGGTAGCGGCGGCGTCTGCACTTCCTCCGCCCATGCCGGCTTGTGAGGGGAGGTTTTTCTCCACATTCACTGTTATTTTACAGCCGAAGTCAATATGGGTGAAGTCGGCAAAGGCATGGTAGGCTTTTGTGATGATATTATCCTCGCCTTTTGGAAAGCTGTCAAGTTTGCAGGTAAGCTCTATGCCCTCGCCCTCAGAGAGGGTGAAGTCCAGGAGGTCGAAGCAGGACACTGACTGCATGACAGTATTTAGCATATGGTAGCCGTCATCACGTTTACCAACGATATCCAATGCAAGATTTATTTTTCCGTAGGCTTTTATTTTTAAATTACTGCACGTTACCATTTTTGATATCCTCTAAAAATTCTCCGATACGTTTGATAGCCTCTCTCAGGTGGTTAAGGGAATAGGCGTAGGAGACACGCACATAGCCCTCTCCGCACTCGCCGAAAGCATCTCCCGGCACGACGGCTACCTTTTTGGTGTAAACAAGCTTTTCGCAGAAGTCGGTGCTTGTCATGCCTGTGCTTTTGATACAAGGGAAAACATAGAATGCGCCTTGCGGTGCAAAGCATTTAAGACCAAGCTTATTGAAAGAATCCACCACAAAGCGACGGCGGATATTATACTCGTTACGCATGGCATCTATATCCTTCTGACAACTGTGCATGGCAACGATAGCGGCATACTGGCTGACAGTAGGGGAGGACATGATAGCATACTGATGAAGCTTGAGCATTTGGGACACTATCTCTTTTGGTCCGCCAAGGAAGCCAAGCCGCCAGCCTGTCATTGCAAAGCTTTTGGAAAAGCCGTTTATGACGATAGTACGCTCACGCATACCCTCTATTTCTGCGATAGAGCAATGCTTGCCTGAATATGTAAGCTCGGAATATATCTCGTCTGAGGCTATCATGATATTGGTATCTTTAAGCACCTTTGCGATAGCTTCAAGATCTTCACGGCGCATTATCGCCCCCGTTGGGTTATTAGGATAAGGCAGGACAAGGAGCTTGGTTTTGTCGGTTATTTTTTCACGAAGCTCGTCTGCTGTAAGTCGGAACTCGTTTTCTTCCTTTGTTTCTATGACCACCGGAACACCGCCGCATAAGGAGACGATAGGACGATAACAGACAAAGGACGGTTCGACTATAAGGACTTCATCACCGGGTTGGATAAGGCATCTTATGGTAAGGTCGATAGCTTCAGAACCGCCAACAGTGACGATTATTTCCTTATTAGGGTCATAGCTTGTGTGGATAGTACGCTGAAAATACTTGGCTATCTCTTCACGGAGAGCGATCAGACCTGCGTTTGCGGTATAGCAGGTCTTGCCTTTTTCAAGGGTAGAGATAGCCTCCTGACGTATTAGCCACGGAGTTTTGAAGTCAGGCTCGCCAACGCCAAGGGAGATAACGCCCTCCAGCTGCTGTGCGATATCGAAAAATTTTCTGATACCTGAGGGCTTCATTTCCTTTATGGCAGGGCAAAGCACTTTATTATAATCTATCATGGGGAGATCAAACCTCTTTCGTCTTTATCATCTGAGCTTATCATGATGCCGTTGTCTTTATAGACCTTTAGCACGAAGTGTGTGGCGGTGGACTGGACAGCGTCGATAGTTGCAAGTCTTTGGGAAACAAACTGTGAGATATCCCTGATGTTTGCACCGTTCACGGCAACGATTATATCATAAGCACCTGACATAAGGCGGACGGATTCCACCTGCTCATAGCTTGCGATCTGGTTTGCTATCTCGTCAAAGCCTGACTGTGACTGTGGGGTGACTTTAAGTTCTATAAGAGCGAAAACTGAATTAGGGTCATAGGCACTTTCGTCAACGATCGCGGAATAGCCCTTTATTACGCCGTCTGCTTCAAGCTTGGCGATATCCGCTGCAACCTGCTCTTCTGTTTTATCAAGAAGAACGGCAAGCTCGCTGTTTGTGATACGTGCGTTGTTCTTCAGTAATTTTATAAGCTGATCCATAAATAAGCCTCCTTTAGGTTTATAAATATACATTATATATTATAACATATTATCTGTATGAACGCAAGTATTGTGATGTAAGAAATGAGTAATTTATTGTAGTGCTACAATAGATATTGGACAAAATTAAGAAAAAAGAAAAGAGAGATAGACAAAAATCTGATAAAATAAAGTTACCACACCAAATTCAAATCAGAAAGGAAGCCTATCTCTCATGAATAGTATAACACAAGATATGAAGTTTCGTCAATCCTTAATGAATTACGGCTATTTCAACTTCCGTGTTGATGTTAACAATCATTTCACAATCAACAAGGTTTTACTTGTACAAAACATCCCCCTTGAAATTATATATAAATAATGCTATACTAAGTTTATTACAAAATTAGACAGAGGTGATCAAGTGCTCGCTGTTTGTATGACGCTGATCGACGATGATGATAAATCAGAGTTCAGAAAAATATATGACTCTCTTGAAAGAAAATTGTTCGTGTTCTCAATGTCAAAGTTACATAATAATGCCTTGGCAGAAGAAGCTGTTTCTGAAACATTTTTGGCGTTAGCAGAAAATTTCAAAAAAATTCATAGTTTAGAACCAGCCGAAATAGTCGCTTATACAGTTATTATTAATAGAAACGTGTGTATCGATATTCTTGCAAAAGAAAACAAACACAGTATCAATGTTCAGATAGATGAAAAAATCAAGGAGATATCTGAAGACTATGACCACTTTGAACAGCTTATTGTTGCTGATATGGTCGAAAAGCTGCCTGATATTTATCGTGACGTTATTATGATGAAATATTTCTATGGCTTTAAGGTCAAAGAAATATCAAAACAGTTACATTTATCTGTTGGCGGAGTAAAATCAAGACTTGAAAAAGCCCGAAAAATACTTAGAAAGGATATAAACGATGATGAGTGATACACGATCAGAATTAAAAAAGCTTGTACCTTTGTATTGCGACGAACTAAATAGCCTAGATCTGTCATTGTACGAAAATTATGAGTTTTCTAAGGACTATCTGAACAAAAAAGAAAAGCTCATAAAGAACCAAAGCCGCATCTATTATCCGCTTATCAAAACCACAGGACGAAGGATCGCTTCTGCCATAATTGCGGCAGCCATTATGGGTACAACGACTGTTGCCGCCTATGCACCTGCGAGAAATGCAGTAAGGAATTTCTTCCTGCGAATTTTCAATGATCACACCGTTGTATCTGTTCAACATGATAGCAAAGATATAGGCAATCACAAAAGCAAGATAGAAAAGCAATATAGTATTACTGTTCCGGAAGGCTTTGTTTTAGATGAAAGCGAAAGTGTTTCAACAAGCAGCAATATTGGTTTGCGATATTATTCAGAAAACAAATCTGAAAGTATATATTTCGACCAATATACAGCGGATTCTTATTCTTCATATTATGATAATGAACGTGGTCATTTCAAAACTTCATCGGATAAATTCGGAAATGAGTTTATTTTATACACAAATGATGATTTCATAAGTATTTTGTGGGATAATGGTGAATATATATTTGAATTAAGCGGTGGCATATCTGAATCAGAAATAATGGACATCTACTATTCTGTAAAATAGGAATTAATAGTGCATGGTGTGATACAGTACACTATTTTTATGCAATAATAATAAAAACAAGTACGTGCAATTGTGAAAACATACAAACTTATGTATTTCAATCAGCCATTTTCACTGCTTTTTCGGTTTATATAATTGAAAGCTGCTGAGCCCAATGAAGATATAAATACTTATTATGCACAATTATCCGTTGCAATAATTGTGTTATATGATGAAATTGAATTTAT
>ENA-OPCA01000586-OPCA01000586.1-human-gut-metagenome-genome-assembly--contig:-NODE-586-length-34602-cov-6.219816_pt1 | contig 34602 bp, 26 predicted proteins | sample MGYA00241076_ERZ501468 | MGnify/ENA primary metagenome ERZ501468 (study PRJEB25962, sample SAMEA2042633) | human gut metagenome | biome: human gut; feature: human-associated habitat; material: faeces... | reverse complement strand
ACTCGCCCTGAACCTCGCCAGCATTTTTGAAAAATTGCTGGATCAAAAAACTTTTCTTTCGCCTGCGGCTCGTTATTTACAGCCAATCATCCAAAAAAGCAGCTGCTTCTTCTCAAGAAGTCGCTGCTTTTTTGCAAAATATCCTAAAAATAAAAGAAATCATTGCAAAACTCTTCTACACTTTTTACAGTCAAAGCTTCATCATTTTTCTGTTTTCTGTTGTATATATCAACTGTTTTTATTTTATCCGTTGCGTATTCAACACTTCAAAAATAATCGACTATTGACTTTTAAGCGACAATTGTCTATAATAATGACAGTAAGACAACGAACATCTATCATTAGACAGTTGTCCTTTTTTCAAAGAAAGGGTGGAAACCGAATGAAACATGCAGAAAAAGAAGAAAAACAGCCGTCTTTCTTGAAACGGCACTTCAATGCAATTGCAACCGTTTGCATTGTGTTGATTCCAACCATCTACACCACACTGTTTCTTGGTTCAATGTGGGACCCTTATGGCAACGTCAGCGATTTGCCCGTTGCGGTCGTCAATCAAGACCAGTCCGTAACGTTCCACGACCAGACCTTATCCATTGGGGATGACCTCATTGACAACCTCAAGGATAACGACAGTTTGGACTTCTCCTTTGTGGATGCCAAAACCGCACAGGATGGGCTAGAAGATGGCACTTATTACATGGCAATCACCATTCCGGAAGATACATCCGCTAATGCGGCAACGGTATTGGATGATTCCCCGAAAAAGGTACAGCTTTACTACGAAACCAATCCGGGCACAAACTACATCGCCTCAAAAATGAGCGAAACAGCGATGCAGAAACTCAAAACCGAAGTTTCCAGTACCATTACAGAAGCCTATACGGAAACCTTGTTTGACCAAATCGGCACTGCCGGTGATGGTATGCAGGATGCCGCAGATGGTGCAAAGGAACTGGATGATGGTGCACAGAAACTGAAAGACGGCAGCGTTACCCTCAGCGATAACCTGAAAGTCTTAGCAGACAGCACCTTGACTCTGGAAGAGGGCTGCGGTACATTGACCGATGGTTTGACTGCCTACACAGATGGCGTTGCACAAGTAGATGACGGTGCAAAGCAGTTGGAAGATGGCATGAACCAGTTACAAGATGGCGTTTCTCCGCTGACGGATGGTGCAAGCCAGCTGCAAAGCGGTGCAAGCCAGTTACAAAGCGGCGTAGATGCCTATACCGAAGGCGTTGCCAGTGCTTACACCGGTGCACAGAGTCTTTCCAGTGGTAGCCAGCAGCTTTCCGCTGGTTCTCAGAACTTGCAGGACGGTGCTGCACAGATTTACGAAGGCAGCAGACAGCTCGAAGCTGGTTTATCACAGCTTTCCAGTTCGCTTTCTCAGAGCTGCAACGAAGAAACCGCTGCACAAATCAAAACCTTATCGGCTGGTTTGGAACAGTTGCAAACTGGCATTGATACCTTAAAGCATTCCGTTTCCAACAGCGGAACGGCAACCACAGAAGCAATGCAGGCAGTTGCCGGCGACTTACAGACACTCGGCAGCGGCTTGGCATCCTTACAATCTGCACAGCAAGCTTTAATGAGCACAGATGCATTCCAGAGTCTGGACGCTGACAGCCAGCAGGAATTGCTTGGCTGTTTCGCAGAACCAATGAGCAGCCTTTCCACGGCTGCAACACAGCTGCAAAGCGATGTTACCGCATTGGCAACCGCTCTGGAACCGTCTGCACAGCTTCCGGATGCAGTCAACCAGCTGGCAGCCGGTGCAGACCAAGCCCTTCCGGCAGCCAATGAAGCCCTTGTTTCTCTGTCCGGCGGATTACAGACCGTACAGAGTGCCGTAGATGACCAGTTGTTACCGGGTGCATCTGCACTGACAGACGGTGCAGCAGGTCTGAGCGATGGCTCTGCAACCTTGTCGAGCGGTTTACAAACTGCCGCAGCAGGTGCAAGTGCTCTCACCGATGGACTGGGAACACTCCACAACAACAGCAGCAGTCTCCAGAATGGTGCAATTGCACTGGACGATGGAATTTCTACCTTAGTTGAAAAAATGCCAACCTTGACCGTTGCAATCAATCAGCTGCAAAGCGGCAGCCAGACGCTTTCCAATGGTACAGGTCAATTAACTGCACAGAATGACACCTTGTTATCTGGTGCAAAACAATTGCAAGACGGTGCAGCCGCTTTGCAGGATGGTGCGGTTCAGCTTGCAGATGGTTCTGCAACACTGAAAGATGGTCTGGTTACTTTGACTGATGGTTCTGGCACACTGTGGACAGCGTTGCAGGATGGTGCAACAGAAATCAATGACATCAACAGCACCGATGATACCTATGATATGTTCGCTTCTCCGGTCGATGCCGAAGAAACTTATGCAAGCCATGTTGAAAACAACGGTCATGCAATGGCAGCGTACATGATGGCAGTGGGTCTTTGGGTTGCCTGCCTCGCTTACTGCATCATGTTCAGCCCATATGAAGTTCCGTTGACCGGCAAGAATGCCATGCATTCCTGGGCAAAGAAATTACCGGTTCTGCTGATGGTCGCTTGGGTTCAGGCAATCGGTATGGTTCTGTTGCTCCACCTCTTCAACGGCTTTGCACCGCAGGATATGCTGCAAACCATTCTGGTTGCTGGATTCTCCTCCATGGCATATATGGCAATTATCTTCTGCTTGAATATGTACTGCGGAAAAATCGGCAGCTTCATCTTGCTGGTCTTCATGGTACTCCAATTGAGCGGCTGTGCCGGAACATATCCGTCAGAATTGTCCGCAAAGTTCTTCCGTGTGATTAAGCCGTTCATGCCGTTCACTTATACGGTTCAGGGCTTCCGGAGCTCAATTGCAACCGGCAGAAGCAATGCTACCACTTATATCGTAATGATTGCACTGGCAGCCGTCTTCACCCTGCTGATGATTCCGGCTTACAAGATGAAATGGAAGCGGGAAAAAACACAGGCAGACTTCACCGAAGAACCAGAAACAACATCCATTGTCAGCCACAAGCAGGCAGTTTCCCAGTAACGACATCCAAATTTGATTCATGAATCGCAGGCGGTAAGTTTCTTGCCGCCTGTTGTTTATATATAAACTCATTTTAATCAAATTGTCCATTGACATTTCATTTTGCAACTGCTATCCTATTACTAGACACTTTAAAAAAACGTGCTGCGTTTGCAGCAGAAAGAAGGCTTTTCTTATGCAACAAACTGCTTCTGCCACCCCGTCCCGACAGGAACGCCGGGTGCGTCGTACCCGTGCAATGATTCTCGCCGGATTCATTCAGCTCATGCAGCAAAAACCTGTGAAAGATATTTCCGTACGGGAATTGGCGGATTTGGTTGACATCAACCGTTCCACCTTTTATCTGCACTACACCGACATTTATGACCTGCTCGAACAGACAGAAAACGATCTGATGGAACAATTTCTCACCATCATCGACAAGAATCATGCCAACCTCACCTTACAGGAATTTTCGGACAAGCTGGAACAGTTCTTTGCCATTCTCGCCGAAAATCAGCCGCTCTGCCGTGCATTGATGAGTCCGAATGGCGATATTGCCTTTGTCCGGAAACTTGAAAAGCTGATTGCGGAGGACGGGGTGAAAACGCTCCGGCTGGTTTCGGATGAAAAAGACTTGGATGCACAGGATTTAAACTATGTGACCAGTTTCTTCCTCTCCGGCTGTGTCGGCATGATCGACCTCTGGTTACAGGGCGGATGTCAGCAATCTGCCCAGCATATGGCGGATCTTTCCATGAAGCTGCTGCATGCTGGCGTTCAGGGAATCACCCACAGACAACTGCAATAAATTTGTGCAAACTGCTATCTTTCCACGCCGTAATTTCGTCTATTTTTTTCAAAATCTGCAATTGCAATTTTCCACAAGCTGTGTTATAATAAAGGTTAGTCATGATGTCATAGAACCCGATGGCATCCGCATATGGTCGTTCCATTTGCAAGAAAGCGGTACCGTGTCACTTCCGCTTTTCGCTGACAAACCAACTCGCATATGCAGAAAATTTTGAAGTTATAGCAGGAGGTAACAAGTTATGCCAAATATTAAATCCGCTAAGAAGAGAGTTCGTGTAAACGCTACAAAGGCTGCTGCCAACAAGGCAAGAAAGTCCAACCTCAAGACCATGATCAAGAAGGCTGATCTGGCTTGCACAGAAAATGCTGCTGATAAGGAAGCTGCAATCCGTGTTGCCATCAAGAAGGTTGACCAGGCTTGTGCAAAGGGTCTGCTGCATAAGAACGCAGCTGCAAGAAAGAAGTCCCAGCTGGCTAAGAAGCTCAACGCTGCTGACTAAGACGCACGTTTTCTAAAAAAAGCGAACCGCATGTTGTCTGGACGACATGCGGTTTTTTGTTATCTGAACAGATTTTTTATGCGGCAAACAGCTTGCTTTCGTTTGCATTTTTTCGCTTTTTATGGTATGATGAATAGCAGCATGCCCTTCTATTCGGCTCACCACTTCGCATACCTTTTTAAGAGGGACTGACACAGCCGCAGCCGCTCCGGATGTCCATGATAATAGGCAAACCGCTCCGCTGCTGTCTGCGGCACGTTCTCCCCTGTTTCAAGAAAATGCATGGCGAACTGAAACAGCAAGTCCCGATTTTCCATCGAAATGCAGGCAATTTCTTTTCGCTCCCGAATCGCACGCTTTAAAGTATACGCTGTTCCGCCCTCTTTTTTATGGATCACGCAAATCAGCCGCCAGCTGTGTTCCAGCATGTAATCATTCCGCCGCAAAAAGCTGAACTTTCCCTGATATGGCATGGTTACAACTGCCTCGCAATGTTCCACATAGTGCAGCATTGCTTCCCGACCGCTGCGGCGGTATTTCAGATAGTGCAGGCACGGTTCAACTGCGATCAGATGCAGCACTTCTGTTCCATGCTGCTTACGGTAAATCAAATCATCGGCAGCCCAGAGGTCAACGCCCTCGGCTAAGCCGTCCAAAAAATAACGGTATCCATCCTGTACCGCCTGCTCGATACACCCAGCCAACAATGTCTTTAAGAGGTCTGTTGCGGCATAGCCGACCACGGTTTCTCCCAGCGGCAGGGCATCTTCCCGATGTCCACTGAAACAAGCCGTCTTCCCTGGGAATTGTAAAAAAGTTGTACATTGCGGATACTCCGCATTCAAGACAAATGCAACTGGCTCCAAAAACAGCCCCTCCTGATCTCATGGTAATTTCTGTGTATCGACAGAGGACAGATTCTATGGTACAATCATAGAACCCCCTCGTTCCTATTTCCTATTCTATTATACTGGTTTTTGGAAAAAAGAACAAGAGATTTTTTTAGAAATCGCACTCCATTCGTGCGGAAAGAAGGAATCAATCATGCATCAACCATCTATCCTACATCGTGCCTGGGCAGAAATCGACCTGTCCGCTCTCGAAAACAATGTTCGCTGTATTCAGGAAATCCTGCCGGAACACACCGATTTTATGGCAGTCGTCAAGGCGGATGCCTACGGGCATGGAGATGCAGTCATCTGCACTGCCCTGCACAAGATGGGCATTCGCTGGTTCGCCGTTTCCAATCTCGAAGAAGCCCTCTCTGTTCGGCAGTACTGCCCAGACAGTGAGATCTTTATCTTAGGCTATACGCCGCCGGAACTCGCTCCGGAACTCACCAAACACCACATCATTCAAGGGGTCATGTCCATAGAATATGCTCAGGAACTGGCGGCTCATGCGGGCAGTGAACCGGTTCGGTGTCACATCAAGCTGGATACGGGCATGGGACGTATTGGTTTCCGCAGTGCTGACCCACAAGCTTGTGTCGAAGAACTGCTGCCGCTGTTTGCACTGTCGCAGCTGAAAATTGAAGGATTGTATACACACTTTGCAGTTGCAGACTGCCCGAACGATGCAGAAAACACCGCCTACACAGACGAACAGGAACGCCGGATTCTTGCCGTTTATGACCTGCTCGCTGAAAACGGACACAAGTTACAACACCTGCACTTCATGAACAGTGCTGCAACTGTTTACCGCCCGAATCCACGCTGCACGCTGGCAAGAGTCGGCATCATTCTGTATGGTCTGCTGCCAAACTATCCTGTTCCCGTTCCGCTGCCGCTGAAACCGGTCATGACGCTGAAGTCTGTCATCTCCCACATCAAGGAAGCGGAAGCAGGCGACTGCATCAGCTATGGCAGAACCTACACCGTTTCGCATCCATGCCGGATCGCAACCGTTACCATTGGCTATGCAGACGGCTATTCTCGCCTGCTCTCCAATAAGGCATATGCCATTGTGCACGGTGTTGCCTGCCCGATTGTCGGCAGAGTCTGCATGGATCAACTGATGTTGGATATTTCCGATGTAAAAGACCCTGTCAAGCCGGGTGATGAAGTCACCATGTTCGGAACAGAGGGCAATGTGACGATTACACCGGATGAACTGGCTGCCTTCTATGGTACAATTGGATATGAAATCGTTTGCGGCATTTCAAAGCGTGTACCGAGAGTGGTTGTAAACGGGGATATCGAATAATTATTTTGCATCATCGAAAGCAGCACGGGGTTTCAGCGGCTTTCCCAAGCCCTTTGAAAGGAGATTTTTTGTGAGTGAAATCAAATTGCAGCAGAAGGCTGCGTATACACTCGGAATTGACGTTGGTTCTACCACCGTCAAAACCGTCATTTTAGATGCAGACCATCATGTCCTGCACAGTACCTATCAGCGGCACTTTTCCAAAGTCAAGGAAGCCGTTTCTGAACAACTGCAAGCCATTATCAAAGAACATCCGGCAACGCTGTTCTCGGTGCATATGACTGGTTCTGCCGGTCTGGGACTTGCAACTGCTGCAAAAATCCCCTTTGTACAGGAAGTGCATGCTGCTTTTCTCGCCGTAAAAGAACGCTATCCCAAAGCAGATGCCGTCATTGAACTGGGCGGAGAAGATGCAAAAATTATCTTCCTCACCGGCGGCGTGGAACAACGTATGAACGGTTCTTGTGCTGGCGGTACGGGGGCTTTTATCGACCAGATGGCAACCTTGCTGGATGTCACTGTGGATGAACTCGACCAGATGGCATTGCAGGCAGACCGCACCTACCCCATCGCTGCACGCTGCGGCGTTTTCGCAAAGTCGGACATTCAGCCGCTGCTGAATCAGGGAGCAAAACGGGAAAATGTTGCTGCCAGCATTTATCAGGCGGTGGTAGACCAGACCGTTTCCGGTCTGGCTCAGGGGCGGAAAATTCAAGGGTATGTGCTCTTCTTGGGTGGTCCACTCTCTTTCCTGCAAGGACTGCGAAATGCCTTCATGCAGACGCTGCACCTAGATGCAGAACACGCAATTTTCCCCGTAGACGGCAGAACATTTGTTGCCTATGGCTGTGCCCTTGCTGCGGAGAACAGTGCGGATAAACCCGTCACAGGCGAAGCCCTGCTGAAACAAATCGAATCCGCTGAAACCAATCATACGGTGATTGCTGACAAGCCGCTGTTCGGCTATCAGGAGGAATACGACCGTTTTCGGGAACGCCATGCACAAAACGACGTTGTTCACGGCGACCTGCATACTTATCAGGGCAATGCTTACCTAGGCGTTGATGCAGGTTCGACCACCACAAAAGTAGCGTTGATTGGTGAAGACAATTCCCTGCTCTATTCGTTCTATGAAACCAACAAGGGGCAGCCGCTCGAATGCGTGAAGCGTGCCCTCGAAACCCTCTATCAGAAAAAGAATCCGAACTTGAAAATCTGCGGCAGTGCAGTCACTGGCTACGGCGAAGAAATGCTGAAAGCAGGTCTTGGCATTGATTTTGGCATTGTCGAAACCGTTGCCCATTTCCGAGCAGCAGAGTTTTTCTGTCCAGATGTGGATTTTATCATTGACATCGGCGGGCAGGATATCAAGTGCTTCCAGATTAAAAACGGAGCAATTGACAGCATTATGCTGAATGAAGCCTGCTCCTCCGGCTGCGGTTCTTTTATTCAGGCATTCGCCAATGCTCTGGGCTATGATGTTGCAGAATTTGCAAAGTTAGGCTTGTTTGCAGAACGTCCGGTTGACCTTGGTTCTCGCTGTACCGTCTTTATGAACAGCAGTGTCAAACAGGCACAGAAAGACGGTGCAACGGTTGCCGATATTTCCGCTGGTCTGTCCGGTTCGATTGTCAAAAATGCGATTTATAAAGTTATCCGTGCAAAGTCACCGGAAGACCTCGGGAAACACATTGTTGTACAGGGCGGCACGTTCCTGAATGATGCGGTATTGCGTTGCTTTGAACGAGAAATGGGGCGGGACGTCATCCGTCCGGCAATCTCTGGACTGATGGGAGCGTTTGGGGCTGCGATTTACGCCAAGGAACACACCTCCGGCAGCAGCACGCTGCTCTCCCTGATGGACTTACACACCCTCACCTATCGCACACAGAATACCACCTGCAACGGCTGCACCGCACATTGCAACCTGCAAATTCTGCGGTTCTCGAACGGAAAACGCTTTATTGCCGGCAACCGCTGCGAACGGGGTGCAGGGGTTTCTAAGAAAGACCAGATTCCGAATCTGGTTGACTGGAAATATGAAACGCTTCGCTCTCTCACCGACCGCCAGCCGGAACAGCCCAAGGCAACTGTTGGCTTGCCAATGGCACTGCACTATTACGACCAGCTGCCATTGTGGTATACCTTCTTCACGGATTTGGGCTTTGCTGTGAAACTCTCCGAAGAGAGCACCCGAAAGACTTACTACAAGGGACAGAGCACCATTCCGTCTGATACAGTTTGCTATCCGGCAAAGCTGGCACACGGACACATTGAAAGCCTGCTGGAACAGAACGTGGATTTCATTTTCTATCCGTGCATGACGTACAATCTGGATGAGGGCGACTCCGACAACCATTATAACTGCCCAGTCGTTGCCTATTATCCGGAATTGCTGCTGGCAAACAACGAAAAACTAAACGAACAGAATTTCCTGCATCCGTTCCTAGACTTGAACCGCCGGAAGCATCTGATTACGGTTTTATATGCCTGTCTGTCTGACTATGCCACCAAGAAAGAAATTGCAGCGGCTCTCGAACATGGCTTTGCGGCTCTTGAACAGTACCACAACCAGATTGCCCAGACTGCACAGGAAATTGTCCGGCAGGCAAGAGCAGCTGGAAAAACGATTCTAGTTCTCGCCGGCAGACCATACCACATTGATCCGGAAATCAACCACGGCATCCACAAGCTCATCAGCAGCCTTGGCATGGCAGTTATTACCGAAGACAGCATTGCCGGACTCGCACACACACCGGAATTGCAGGCACTCAACCAGTGGACGTATCACTCCAGAATGTATCGGGCTGCCCAGTATGTCACAACACAGCCGGATTTCCAACTGGTACAGCTGGTATCGTTCGGCTGCGGCATTGACGCCATCACCACGGACGAAGTCCGCCGGATTCTCGAACAGGGCGGAAAACTCTATACCCAGCTGAAGATTGACGAAATTAGCAACTTAGGTGCTGCAAAAATCCGGCTGCGGAGTTTAAAGGCTGCCATTGGTGCAGATGTTCCGCCAAAACCGGCAGCTGCTCCATCCGAAGTCGCACCGAAGAACGAAAAAGAACCCGTGTCTGTATAACAAGTATGGGCTGCTGCCGGAATTCATCCCGGCAGATGTTCCCCTGTTTGCAGGCTGTTTGCAAGGAGTTTGTGATTTATGCAATATCAGCAATTTACCCCCGAAATGCGGAAAACACACACCATCTTAGTGCCGAATATGCTGCCGATTCACTTTCGGCTGCTGATCTCCATCTTCGGGCAGTTCGGTTATCACATGGAACTGCTGGAATCTTCCTCCCGTACGGTCGTAGAAGAAGGGTTGAAAAATGTCCACAACGATACCTGTTACCCGGCATTGCTTGTTGTTGGGCAATTTATGGAGGCTCTGAAAAGCGGCAAATATGACCCCGACAAAACTGCCCTGCTCATCACCCAGACGGGCGGCGGCTGTCGGGCATCCAACTACATCCACTTGCTTCGGAAATGCATGGCACAGCAGTTTCCGCAAGTTCCGGTCATCTCTCTGAACTTTGCCGGACTCGAAAAGGCAAGCGGTTTTCAACTGACACTGCCGCTCTGCATCAAGCTGGTCTACGGCGTTCTGTATGCCGACTTGCTCATGACCATCTACAACCAGTGCCGCCCCTATGAACTGAACGAGGGCGAATCGCAAAAGACACTGGAACAGTGGCAAGATAAACTGGACAAGCTATTCCGCACAAACGACTACCGCCATACAAAGAAATGGTATCGGGCAATGCTGGAGGACTTCGCAGCGATTCCTCGCAGCCAAAAGCCGAAAATTCGGGTCGGCATCATCGGGGAAATCTATGTCAAGTATTCTCCGCTCGCCAACAACCACCTCGAAGATTTTCTGTTGCAGGAGGGCTGCGAACCAGTCGTTCCAACGCTGATGTCATTTGTTCTGTACTGTGCAGCAAACTCGGAAAATAATGCAAAGCTCTATCAATACCGCAACTTGCATACCGCATTGTTCGGCATTGGCTACAAGTTCTTACACAGCAAGCAGATGGAAACCATCCGCTGCATGCAGGAGCATGGTGTATTTACGCCCATGCATGACTTTGAAGAACTGCGGAAAGCGGCGGACAAATATACCAATCAAGGCATTTGCATGGGCGAAGGCTGGATGATTACCGCTGAAATGGCAGTGCTGGTTGAACACGGCATTAAAAACATCATCTGTACCCAGCCGTTCGGCTGCCTGCCGAATCACATTGTGGCAAAGGGCATGTCCCGTACCATCAAGCAGGCTTACCCAGAGGCAAATATTGTTGCCATCGACTACGACCCCGGTGCAACAAAAGTCAATCAGGAAAACCGAATCAAGCTGATGCTTGCCTCGGCAGCCGCAGAAAAATAAATGTTTTATCCACAAAAAAAGAAAACGGACAGCGGGATGTTGTCCGTTTTTTCATTTCTGCTCCACAAAATCGGAAAAAGATTCAACGCTTTTTACAGTTTTGCTATAAAAATCTGCGTTCCATTTCCCGTTTTGTCGAATTCCATGCATTGACCGAAGCCTATTTTCGTGCTATAATAAAGAGAAACCACAAAATAGAAATTAGAAAGGTGGGATTGCACTTATGGCAGAGTCTGCAACACCACATGCCCCCCGACCGAAAAAGCGTGTGACCCGCACACAAGCCAGAAACCGGCGAATCATCGCCTTGTTATTACTGGCATTGTTCGTCTTTCTCATCCGGAAAGGCTGCGTTGCCTGTGTTCACTCCCATAATGACAAAAAAAACAATACCACTGCGGTAACAACAACCACCACAGAGGAAACCACAACGGTTCCCGAATCAACATCCATCATGCTGGAAACAACGGCTCCCGAACCAACCCCTACCATTCCACAAACTACAGCCACTGACCCGCCAACTTCAGAGTATTTGATTTCCGGCGACCTGCCCACAACCTATTCCATGGAAGTTGACCCAATTTTACAGCTGCCGGAACTGCCAACTGGCTGCGAAGTTACAACACTCACCATGCTGCTGGGTGCAGTTGGATTCCAAGTGGACAAGGTTCAGCTTGTCGAGGGCTATCTGACCTGCAAAAACGAGGGAGAAGCCACCTTTCAGCAGGCTTTCATTGGCTCGCCATATGATACCGCCGGATATGGCTGTTATGCTCCGGTTATTGTAGATACTGCCCGAAAATATCTTGCTGCACAGAACAGCGGCAGAATCGTCAAAGACCTCACAGGGGCAAAGTTTGAGGACTTGCTCCGAGAAGTTGCCAGCAATCATCCGGTTGCCGTCTGGGCAAGCATCGACCTTGTGGATATTCAGGAAGTTTATGCATACACCATTTACAACTACACCGAAACCAATAGTGACGGCAGTACATCCACGCCAAAGGATTTGGATGTCTATTGGTTAGAAAACGAACACGTCTACCTGCTCAAGGGCTACGACTTAGACCGCAATGTTGTCATTGTCAACGACTCGTTAAACGGCGAAATGGAATATGACATGAAACGGTTCAAAGAATGCTACGAACAGTGCTATAAACAAGCAGTTATTATTTATTAAAGAGATAGGGAGTATTGGAAGCAATGAAATTAATGATACAGATTCCCTGCTACAATGAAGCAGAAACCCTCGGGCTGGCGATTCACGACCTGCCCACACACATTGACGGCATTGATACAATTGAATACCTCATCATCAATGACGGCAGCAAAGATGCAACCGTAGAGGCTGCCCGCAAATTAGGCGTTCATCATATTGTTTCGTTCCGCCGCAACAAGGGACTGGCAAGAGGCTTTTTAGCCGGATTGGATGCCTGTCTGCGGCTGGGAGCTGACATCATTGTCAACACCGATGCGGACAACCAGTATTGCGGAGCGGACATTGAAAAGCTGGTACAGCCAATTCTACAAAAGAAAGCCGATATGGTCATTGGCGAACGTCCAATTGATGAAACAGAACACTTCTCATGGAAGAAAAAGAAATTTCAGCATTTGGGAAGCTGGGTGGTACGAGTTGCCTCTCAGACGGATGTTCCGGATGCACCGAGCGGATTCCGTGCCTATTCCAGAGAAGCAGCCATGCGGATGAATGTGGTCAATGAATACACCTACACGCTGGAAACCATCATTCAGGCAGGACAAAGCAAGATGGCGATTGGTTCTGTTCCAATTCGCACAAATCCGGAAACCCGTCCATCTCGTCTGTTCTCCAGCATGTGGCGATATATGAAACGTTCTGCTTCTGTCATTACCCGTTCGTTTGTCATGTATAAACCGCTGAAATTCTTTGGCACGCTGGGCACGATAATTTTTGCACTGGGTGTTCTGTTGGGGATTCGGTTCTTGGTCTATCTCGGCATGGGCGAGGGCAGCGGTCATGTACAGTCCCTGATTTTAACGGCAGTGCTGCTGATGATTGGATTCCAGACGATTATCATGGGATTGCTGGGGGATACGGTTGCAGCGAATCGAAAGATTTTGGAAGATGTGCAGTATCATGTGCGAAAGATGGATTATGACGACCATCCGGCAACGGAATTGGAAGATGATAAGCCGACTGCTTAATTTATAAGGAACAATAAAAACTGCGGACAAAATCCATGTCCGCAGTTTTTTGATATTGACTGTAAGCAACGAGCTGCAGATAAATGAAAGTTTTTTGATCCAGCAATTTTTCAAAAATGCTGGCGAGGTGTGGGCGAGCAGCCCACATTTGCGAAGCAAATCGAACTGCACAATCAAATGAAACAAAAACCTAAGAGAGTATCGAAAGAATCGCAATTGCCTTCAAAAACAGAAGGTTGTAATGAGAGATAAGGTTTCAGGGGCAATTGCGATTCCTAAGGCAAGCTGGGGATGTGCCCCAGCCTTGCCGAACCGTATGCAGTTGGTTTTCCTAAAAGCAGTATTTCACATGGGAACAGTGCAAAAACAGCTCTTAGAGAAAACGGTCTTCAGCGTCCGGCAAAAGGGGGTTCCACCCCTGCTTTTGCCTGCGACTCGTGACTAAAAACTAATTTGCTTCGCAAATGTGGGCTACTCGCCCACACCTCGGCAGCATTTTTAAAAAACTGCTGCACCGAAAAACTTTTTATTTGCCTGCGGCTCGAAATTTGCTATCTTTTATCGGTTTAATTCGTACAATCGTTTTCCGTTCTCTAATGTTTGCTGTAAAATCGTTTCCACTGGTAATTCCTTCACTGCTGCGGCTGCTTTCGCTGTTTCTATAATCATTCGGCTATCACACCGCTTCCCCCGATACGGAACAGGTGCCATATACGGGCAATCTGTTTCCAATACAAACCGGTCAACTGGAATCACGGACAACGCCCGCAGTGCTTTCTTCGCATTCTTAAAGGTCAGAATTCCAGTAAAGCCCAGATACATGCCCAGTTTCAAAACTTCTTCCGCCGTCTCTGCACTGCCACTGAAACAATGTACCACGCCTTTCGGCTTCCGGTCTTTCAGAATTTGCAGGGCATCCGCCGTTGCATCTCGAATATGAACGATAACCGGCAAATCCAACTCTTTCGCTAAAGTAATCTGCTCCTGAAAAATCGCAATCTGTGCTTCCTTGTCATAGCCCTCATAGTGATAATCCAGCCCAATTTCTCCGATGGCATAACAGTTCTTGTGGGCTGCCAATGCAGCAATGCGTTCCAGTTCCTCCGCTGGATGCTCCGGCAAATTCTCCGGATGAATCCCGACAGAACCCAACAGATAATCATATTGTTCTGTAAGTTTCAGATTCTGTTCGGAATCGGCGGCATCTACACTCGCCAACATCGCAAGGGCAACACCACCCTCCGGCAGTGCCTGCAAAACTGCATCTCGGTCTTCTGCAAAAGCATCGTCCATATAATGGCTGTGGGTGTCAAAAATCAAGCGTTCCATGTTTCTATTCCTCTCTTTCTTTTATCAAGAAACCGCTGCCCTGAAATCGACTTCAAGGACAGCGGTTTTTTCATACCAATTGAAATATGCTTACAGTTCAATGTCTGTAACTTTTTCCAGCCGCACAACTTCTGTGAACATTGCTGCCCGCAGCACACCAAAGAACAACGGACACAATACAGAAATAACTACACAAACGATTCCAACAATTATAAATCCAATTACCGGAATCTTTGCAATTAAGAATAACAGCAATCCAATAACAAGCAGTGCAGCATAACAGATCAAGTATGTCAGGAAAATTTTTCCTCGATAGCCCTTTGTCATTTCCATTGAGCGTTTCAGAGCATCCAACGGGGAAATATCTTTCTTTCTCAGCAGCAGATATGGGGTGAACGAATAGGAAATCCCCTTAATCACCAGCATAATCGGTGCAATCACCCATCCAACAATCGGAATCAATGCGAACAATGCCCAGAGGAACAGCCAGAGCGTTCTCCAAAGCATACCGCCAGCGATTCGCAGGAACGACTTTCCAGAAGAGAATCCAGAGAAAATCTGCTTCGAGTTGATTTCTTTCTGATGGTATGCATCCAAAAAGACATTTTCCATTCCAGCGGAAAGCGTGCTGGAAACGCCCATCCCGAGAATCGGCGGAACAGCACACAATACATTGCTCAGGCTCTGCAAAATCACGCCCAACAGGGACAATCCCCAAAGCTGAACCGGCTTTTTCATCAGTGTTTTCAAGGTCAAGCCCAGCGAACGGAACATAAAGCTATCGCTCTCTTCCAACTTCTGTACACCGTTGGAAAGATTGATGTTGTTGGCAGATTTTTGTCCCTGCTGCTGTGCATTCTGCCAGTTCTGGAAATTCTGCCAATCCTGCCAACTCATCTGTGGCTGCTGTCCAGTTGGCTGACCAGCGTTCTGTGTTGGCTGTGCTTGCTGCTGCGGATTCTGCCAAGCAGTCTGTGGCGGAACAGTTGCAGCAGGCTGCGGAGAAACTGGCGTTCCATTCTGCGGAGCAGCTGCTTGCTGCGGTGCAGCTGGCTGAGCAGTTGTTACTGCTGCCGGAGCGTCTGCCTGCGGTGCAGTCGGCTGGGCAGTCGTTGCTGCTGCCGAAGCTTCCGCCTGCGGTGCAGTCGGCTGGGCAGTCGTTGCTGCTGCCGGAGTTTCTGCCTGCAGTGCAGTCGGCTGGGCGGTTGATGCTATTTCTTCTACAGGTGTTCCACACTGACTGCAAAACCGCTTTTCCGGTGTCAGTGCTGCCCCGCATTTCTTGCAATAATACATGGTACTGTTTCCTCCTATTGACTCGGATTTGTTCCGAAAAAAAGATTGTTATAGACAGTATACCATAGAATGCAAGTCCAATCTACAGATATAATTGCATGATTTCTTTTCTAATTTGTAACGAAATTAAATTTGTCACAATACTGCAAGGCTTTCTGAAAAATCCGCCACTTAATACTGATATTTTTTCCGATTTGCAGCCAAAAAGGCAATGGATACAACCAAAGCTGCCAATTCCGCTGCCACAACAGAAAACCAGATGCCCAAGACACCAAAGAATGCTGGCAGAATTAAAATCGCTGCAATCTCAAACAAGAAAGTTCGCAAAAAGGAAATCAGTGCAGAAACCAAACCGTTATTCAATGCGGTAAAGAACGAAGACGCCCATGTATTGATGCCCTTGAACAAATAAGCAATGCTGTAAATCTGGCAGGCTTGAATGGTCAGTGCCATCAAATCGGCATCGTGACTTGTGAAAATCATTGCTTGCTGTTTGGCAAAACCAATTGCCAAAGCTGTAATGACAACACTGCTGCCACTAATTAGCCACAGCCCTTTTTGAAACAGATTTTTCAGTTCTGCATGATTCTTTGCCCCGTAATGATAGCTGACAATTGGTGCACTTCCGATGGAATAGCCCATAAAGACGGCATTAAACACAACTGAAACATACATCAATACGCCATAGGCAGAAATCCCATCTTCGCACACCAATCGCATCAACTGATAGTTGTACAGCATACTTACCAGACTAACAGACAGGTTGGAAACCATCTCAGAAGAGCCGTTTGCACAGGCAATCCAGAGGGCTTTCCAATGCATCGGAAATGGAAATTGCAGGCGGAGCAGACTGCTGTTTTTCCGCAGAAAATAGATAACTGGAAAAATACCACCGATTACCTGCGAGAGAACTGTTGCAAGGGCTGCCCCAGCAAGTCCCATATCCAGCGGAACAATCAGCATATAGTCCAAAATCATATTGATAACACCAGACACAATGCTGACAATTAAGCTTAGAGATGGCTTTTCCGCAGCAACATAAAAACTTAGAAATGCCTGCTGCAAAACCATGAATGGAATACCGACAAACAAGATTCGCCCGTATAGAATGCTATTCGCCTGCATCTCCGCTCCCTTTGCACCCAGTAAGGTCACAATCTGCGGTGTCAGCAGAAAACCAATTGCAGACAAAATGACCGTTCCAATAAATGTGACGGTGATGAGCATACTGAAATATTGATTTGCCCGCTCTCGGTTGCCCTCGCCCAGTGTCTTGGAAACCAATGCACAACCACCTGTTCCGATTAAGAAACCAATGGTGGATACTGCCATCAGCACTGGCCAGACCAGATTCAAGGCAGCGAATGCAGTTTTCCCGACATAGTTTGATACAAAAAAGCCGTCTACAATCGTATAGACAGAGGTGCAGAGAATCATCAGAATGGACGGCATGACAAACCGCAGCAGACGACCATAGGTGAAGTGGTCGGAAAGCTGAATTTTTTTAGACATGTTGATCCTCCTCTGGGTCAATGCATGCTGCTCGTTCCAACTCCATCCGCAGCAAGTCCTGATGTTTCTGCATCAGCGTTAGCATTTGCAGTTGTTCCCGTTCTGACAGGTCGGAAAAAGACTGATGTTCTGCCACCATCAGGGGAAGTACGGTTGTTTTTGCGAACTGTTCGCCGGCTTCTGTCAGAGATACTTCTTTATTTTTCCGGCTGCCAGCGACAAGCTGTAAAGAAACAAGTCCCTGTTGTTCCAGCTTTTTCAGACTGGAGTTGACGGTTTGGGGTGGGTCTAATAAGCTGCGGCAGAGTGCCCGTTGTTCACAGCTTCCCCCCTGTTCGCACAAAAAATACAACAACCAGAGCGTGGTTTCAGAAACGCCCTTTTGCGTTGCATATTGGCGATAAGTTTCATTCAGCTGCTGATATAAGCTGTTCCAGTGCAGCAGCTGTTTCGATAGATGAATATTCATGAAAATTGCCTCCTTTTTATCCGAAGTCGGATAGTATTCACCATTATAATCCGATTTCGGATAAAAGAAAAGGGCTTTCCATGAAAGATTTGAAAATTTGTGTTCATTATTTGTTTTGTGGGTGGGGTTGCAAATTCCAATAAAAAAACAGGAATCTCTCTGATTTGAGAAATCCCTGCTCATTATCTATGCTGCGAAACTGTTCGATTCAGCCATGTGGTCATGCCCACCATCAAAACGGCAAACAACAACAAATAGACCGGATAACAACCAATTCCAATTTTTCCTGCCAACACACCGAACAGCGGTGGCATAAAGGTTGTTCCCACATAGGCACATGCCATTTGAATGCCAATGATTGCCTGCGAATACTCCGCCCCGAAATGTGCTGGTGTTGCATGAATAATCGCCGGATAAATCGGTGCACAACCCAATCCCGTAATCATCAGTCCAATTTGTGCCGGCAATGGACTGGATACCGGAATCAGAACCAACAGAATTCCTGCAATCGCAATGGCTGCTCCACAGCGAATCATGTTGCGGTCGCCCCATCGGTCTGCCAAAAAACCGCTGAGAAACCGTCCAATGGTAATTCCAATCAGAAACATCGCTGCAAACTGAGCGGCAGTTTCTGCCTCCAAACCTCGATTCTGCACCAGATAGCTGCTCGCCCAGAGCATTGCAGTTTGCTCCAGTGCACAATAAGCAAAGAACGCCAGTAACACCATCGGAACGCCCTTTATCCGAACTGCTTGCAACACACCGATAGACTTCGCCGACGGTGTTTCCGCAGTCGCTTCCGGTTTCCGAACAGCCACTCGTTTCCAGAGCGGTAGGCTGCAAAGTAAAACCGCTGTCAGAATGATTTGCAAGATTCCAACAGTTCGATAGCCCTGCTGCCAGCCAAGTTGTCTGGTCAGGCAGAAGCTCATAATGTAGGGGCTAATGGCTGCACCCACGCCCCACATACAATGCAGCCAGCTCATCTGTCTGGAGGAGTAGTGCAGTGCCACATAATTATTTAAGGCGGCATCTACCGCACCTGCACCCAATCCGTATGGTATTGCCCAAAGGCAAAGTGCAAACATTGAGTTGGAACACGAAAACCCGAACAATGCCGCCGCCGTCAAAAAGACGCTGCACGTTGTTACCAGACCTGTCCCAAACTTTTTATTCAATCGGTCGCTCATCAGGCTGGAAAGAATCGTTCCAAATGAAATAATCATGGTAATGATTCCAGCGTAGGAAGTCGCCACCCCTAATTCTACATGCATCACTGGCCACGCTGAACCCAGCAGAGAATCCGGCAGCCCCAAGCTGATAAACGCCAGATAAATGATGGAAAGTAAGATTGTCATCCAATCCATCCCTCTATTTTTTAGAGTAATGCAATCAAGTCTTTGCGAACACCTGCATAGTGTTCATCCATCAGACCGAAATCCAATGCCTTATACGTCCACATCGCTCTGCCAATTCCCAGTTCGGTAAAGGCTGCATGAATTGCCTCATACCAGCGAACGGTATCTTCTGGATTTGCCCGGTCAATCACGCCATATTCGCCACAATACAGGGCAACATTCCGCTCTTCTGCAATTTTCACTGCCGGACGGAATAAATTAAGGAAAAAGTCCTTTCCCTGTGCATCAGAAGCAACAAAATCCAAAATATCAGACATTTCCACAGGCATCATCTTTTTAGAAAGCTCCTTGCAGGTCGCAATCTCCAACGGGTAGCCAATCCGGAAATCTTCCGGCATACCATCTACCCAATATGCTCCCTGATGGGTGAACAGAAGCGGTTCATAGCAGTGGAATGAATAAACAATATGTTCATCCGGCGGCAAAATCAAATCTTTGACGGACATGATACTATTATATCTTGCACCACCAATCAGCAAATCGGTTTCTTTGGTCACACGGCGAATCCGTTCCACTGCACGCAGTGCCAGTGCGTTCCAAATCTCTGCAACGTCCGGATCTACAATTTCGTTCAGCAAGTCGAATGCAACGAAATCAGAATATTTTCCATAACGGGCTGCCAGTTTATCCCACAAGCACAAGAATCGTTCCTGTAAAGCCGGACTTTCAAAGAACGATACACAATCCTTTGCTTCATCGAATGCATAGCCAGCAGTCTTGTGCAGGTCTAACAGAACGTGCAGCCCTGCTTTCTTGCACCATTCTAAACAGCGGTCAATGTAAATGAAATTTTCGTCTTTCGGTGTTCCGTCTTCTTCTTCGATGAGCGAATAGTCTACAGGTAAGCGGACATGGTCAGCACCCATTGCCCGAATGTCTTGAATGTCCTGTTCTGTGATAAATGTTTCGAGGTGTTCCCGGTCGGTCAAATCCCACTGGGAAAGCCAGCCGCCGAGATTGATTCCCTTTTCAAATCCGTTCCATGTTTTCATGTAAAATCTTCCTTTCTGTATTGGTAATGGGGTGTATAAAATCGTCTGTATTGGTTGCAAAAAACGAGCCGCAGGCAAAATAAAAAGTTTTTCGGTGCATCCTTTTTCATCGCTCTCTATCTGTCATTATACCCATTTTCCCATAAAATTCATACAAAATCCGTTGCTCTTTTATCAAATCTGTTCTATAATAAACGAAAGGAGGTAACACACCTATGACCTACCATAAAGAACTCCAACATCGCTTATTCCAACAACAAGAAGAACAGGTTCACCACATGGAATACCAGCAGGAATTTCAATACTACGAGGACGTCGCAAACGGCAGATTAGACCGCATTCACCTGCAATTACTCCAGCCAAACGATATTGTTGTATACAATGCTGGCGAATATGGTATGCTATCCAAAGACCCGCTTCGCAATCTACGGTATCATTTTGTCGTATCTGTTGCAATGATTACCCGCCTTTGCGTGGAACACGGACTGGAACAGGAACTTGCCTATACCATGAGCGACCTCTACATCAATAAAATGGACGAACTGCAACAAGTAGAAGCGATTATTTCCCTGCAAAATGATATGCTGTTAGACTTTACGCAGAAAATGGCAGCCCTCCCGAAACGGAACGGCTATTCGATTCATGTCATTAAAGGCATGGAATACATCTGCCACCATCTGCACCAACGACTAACCGTTGCAGAAGTTGCCGTTGCTCTCTCTGTAAACCGCAGCTATTTTTCTGCCCTGTTCGCCAAGGAAACCGGCTGTTCTGTCAGTCAATACATCCGACAGGAAAAATTACAGGCTGCCGCCAATATGCTCCGCTTTTCCGATTATTCCTATGCCGATATTGCGGAATATTTTGGTTTTTCTTCTCAGAGCCATTTTATCCAATGCTTTCAAAAATGCTATGCCTGCACACCTGCTGAATTTCGGAAACGCTATTTCCAAAAAACCTTTACGGTTCCCCCAACACCCAAATTGCCCGAAAAACAAACAAAAAAATATCCTGATGACAACGGTGCCACCAGGAAAAGAAGGAATAATAGAAAATAAAACAAAAACAAGGGGAATTGGGGATTATGAAATCCAATTTTTAAGATAGCACAGTAACCTTAAAATAACCTTAAAAGTCGGAGCTGCCTCTTTAAAGTTTACAAAATCAGGAAGGATGACAATTCTATGAAACAAATTGTATTTGATATGGACGGCGTATTGTTCGCCACAGAAGCCCTCAGCGACCGCCTTTGGAAAGAGATGATGGAAGAACGGGGAACGCCTGAGATGACCGCAGCATTACAGCAGTGTCGGGGCAGAAACCGCACGGATACTCGTGCTTTTTTCGCAAGCCACTATCCAGATTTCCCCTATATCGCCATGGAAACCGAAAAACGAAATCGCATGCTGGCAGCGTTAGACAAGGATGGCATGCCCACTATGAAAGGGGCAGAATCTCTCTTGCAGGCGTTGCAGGATGCTGGCTGGAGCGTTGCCCTTGCCACCTCCACCAGCCGAAAAACCACCATGCACCATCTAGAATTATCTGGATTTACCCGCTATTTTTCTGTAATTGTCACGGGCGATGAAATCCAGCACGGCAAGCCCAATCCGGAAATCTATCTGACTGCCTGCAAAAAACTGCACAGCAAACCGGAAGAAACCTATGCTGTTGAGGACTCTGAAAACGGCGGAACAAGTGCCTGTGCAGCAGGCATGCGTGTGTTGCTTGTTCCTGACCAAGCAATCTTGTCGGAATCGCTCCAGCAACGGGCAGAAGCAGTATTGCCGTCCCTCTGTGAAGTACAAGAACGACTGCTGGGGACACGATAACTGCAAGAAGTTACAATAAACAACCCCGACCATCTGCCTGCATAGAAAGCAAATGATCGGGGTTGTTGTTTGCCTATAAAAAGAGGCTGCCGGCAATTCGGCAGCCTCTTTTTTGGTTCATTTTATTATGTGCATACAAACAAATTAGAATGTGATGCTGTCCAGAATCGGCTGTGCATAGTCCATAATTGTTCCAGTACCGCCAAAGTCTGTAAAGGTAATGCCGCAAATGGTATCGCCTACAAAGAAGAAAACAGACATATTTGTGGTGGTAATGTCGCTGACATCCATGGTATAAACAACACCATATGCATCTTCCCCATTCAGCGTATCCCATTCCGTATCTACAACGGTTGCCTGTGATTCCATTACTGCACCAACAGATTCCAGTGCTTTCTTGTGGTCATCAAGGCTAACACCCATGCTGGATGCATCGAACTGCTGTACAAAGAATGCACCGGTCATATCAGACAAATACCACATCGGATAGCCCTGTGTTTCACTCTTTGTCCAATCCGGAGAAACTTTTAATGTAAAGTTATCCACGGTTTCTTCCTGTGTCAATTCTGCTGCCAAAGCTTCAAGGTCAACTTCCTCAGTTTCACTGGTTGTTGCATCTGCTTCTGCATTATCTGTACCTGTTGTTGTTGTTTCCGTAGTTTCTGCTTCCGTTGCTGCTTCTGTGGTTTCTGCCTCAGTTTCCGCCTCAGTTTCCGCTTTGGTTTCTGCCTCTGTAACCGCTTCGGTGGTTGCTTCTGTAGTAGCAGTTTCCGAAGAAGAGGAAGAGTCTGCATCAGAACCGCAGCCAACAACGCCAGCTGCCAGAACGATTGCACTCAAAAATGCAAGTACTTTTTTCATTGTTTGAATCTCCTTTTTTCCAAATCCATTAATAATAAAATCCAACTTTACTATAACATATTTGAAACAAAAAGTCAAACCGTTCCTCGATTTTCAGCGTTTTTTACAGTTTTCACAGAGGAGAACGGGAAAAAGACAACATAACAACAATGATTCTTTCACAGACTATCTGAAATGCAAAAAAACTGCTGTTTACAGGGCAAAGAAGTGCTGTGTTGCAGTAAAGGTTTCCTGCGGAGCAAGTTCCTGATAGCCTGTTTGTTCCTTCGGAAGATTCAGGTTCGGTGCGTCAATCATAGCAGTCATTGGCTCTGGGCAGAAATAACCGTTGTGACCCTTGTCGTTCCACAGAATCCAGAACCGATAATTTTCGGATACTTCATAACCAATGCCCTTGCCAGTCTTGGTATCCACTGCAGTCAGACCATAGAATGGCTTTCCGTTCAAAGTCTGTGCGGTTGCAGTATACATGTCATTGTCGATGTTCTTCAGAACCGGGCACATTGTACCGTTCTTGTACTGCAAATCGTAATCGGACAGCGGCAGAATTTCACAAGTTGGCAGGCAACGTTCATTCAGCACCCACTTTTCTGTAATCGGAACGGTAATCCGGCTATCTGCTTCGGCTGCACCAACCACAAACGGGCTGTTGATGGTGGTATGGGTTGCCAGTGACATTGGCATTTGCTTGTCTGAGCAGTTCGTAAAGGTAACGCGATAGAACAGACCTTCTACAGTCAGGCGGAACGTAAAGTCTGCCCGAAACGGAATGGGCATATTTGCAAAGAATGGGTCGGTTTCATCATAGGTGTAGCTAGTCTTTGCCCATGCTGCGGATTCATCTGCACAAAGTTCCATCACTCGATGTTTCCGCTTATGCAGGAAACCGTGAATGTGGTTGTTATATGGTGCAGCTTCGTTTACTGGCAGGTGGTAAACCGCATCAGATGTTTTCAGCACGCCGTCTGCGAAACGGTTCGGCAGGTAGAGCGTTGGCAAACCCCAAACTTCTGCGGACTGCTGAATGGCTTCTGGTGTATTATCTGCCCGAAAGCGGAAAAATTCCAGTCCCTTTTCTTCGTGGAACAGACGAATGACATTCGAGCCGATTTCCGGAGCAATCCAAGCTGTATAGCCGCCGCTGGAGAGTTGCAGGCATGGCATGCCTTTCCAATTGATAATCTGAACAGTTGATTTCATGATAACATTCCTTTCTGTATTCCTGCAAAGCAGGAGATTCCCGGTGCAAGATGCACTTGTTTTTATTGTAGCATAAATGGAGAAGTTTGTCTATGTCCGGAGAAAAATTCGTTTTTGCAGCAGCGTTTCCGGGAACGAGCCGCAGGAAAATGCGGTCGAGCTGGCTCAGCTCGGCGAGGTGGATGATTCCCCACAGTGTGGGGAAATGTCCCGAAGGGACAAAAGGGCAAGGCATCCTTTAAAAATGGAGGGCAAGCTGCCCTCCTTAACAAAGGTATTAATTAGATAGTATTCAAATCTAAGAGAAGTAAGTAAATGCTGTTCGCCATTCAAGAAACATAAAAAATTCAGAAAAACAGAAATCTAAGAAAGATTCATAGGCAATTCGAACAACGCAACCACCGGCGAACAGCACACAGACAGACAGCAAAGCAATTCTGCCGAACCGAACACAGTTGGTTTCCCTAGGAATACTTCCGTTGTAACTGTTCCCCTGGAACAATTACAAAATACTTGTTTGCTGCTAAGGTTTCACAAGGCGGGGCGGTCTTGTTCGCCCCGCCTCGAAAAGCTTTCGCTTTTCTCACCACCCGCTCCGTGTGCCAAAAGCATGGCACGGGGATTTCGCTGCCTGCGGGCAGCGATCAGGGCTACTCGCCCTGAACCTCGCCAGCATTTTTGAAAAATTGCTGGATCAAAAAACTTTTAGTTGCCTGCGGTTCGATTCTTACAACCGTTTATTCTTGAATATACGGCAAGTCTGTAATCTTCATCAGCACATATGCCATCAAAATTGTCGTATCTGCATCATCCAAATGACCGCTTGCGTTACAATCTGCATTCAAAGTTCCTGCAACTGACAATGCAATTTGCCCTGCCAGATACTTATTCAGGAAAATCGCATCTGCAATATCTACCACGCCATCCAAATTGACATCACCGTAATTTCTCGGATATTCATATGTTGTTTCTGTTGTCGTTTCTGTGGAGTCGCTCGTAACTGGAGCAGTCGTTGTAACTGGCTTCGTGACAGTCGTTTCCACTGGCTTTGCAGTGGTTGTGACCGGTTTTGTGACAGTCGTTTCCACTGGCTTTGCAGTGGTTGTGACCGGTTTTGTGACAGTCGTTTCTACCGGCTTTGCAGTGGTCGTGACTGGTTTTGTGACAGTCGTTTCCGCTGGTTTTGCAGTTGTTGTTGCTGGATTTGTAGTCATCGTCGTTTCTGTCGTCGTCAAAATTGTTGTTGTAACAGTTGTCATCTGAGATGGCAGCGTATAGGCAACCGGTTCTAATACCCACTTCTGACAATTGTTATCATTCCATTCCCACTGCTGTGCAACTGCTCCGCCACTGGTCTGTGCTCCGGCAATTTCCACACAAGACAAGTCTTTGGATGCTCTGGTTACGATCGTATACGTTCCATCTTCATTGTCCACAAACTTGAAATACTGCGTACTCTGCTTGTTGTTGGCTGCAATCGTCAACGGTTCTGCATTGTTGCCATTGTTGACATTCAGCACAAAACTTTTTCCATCACCCAAAGCAGAATAAATATAATAGTAGCCCCAGTTGACTTTCTTCACATGCCATACATTGTGGGCAGCTGCTCCATTTGCACCCCACTGCTGCACGGTTGCTCCGGCTTGAGCTGCACCGTCCTTGACTTCCAGATACAAGTTGCTGTTTACGTTCTTCAGCATATAGCAGGTATTTTCGTCCAGTTCTGCACCATCTTTGATGGTATCCACACTGATTTTCCACTTCTGCGAATCCTTGCCGTTGCATGTCCACTGCACAATATTTGCTCCGGAGTCGGTCGAATCAGAAGCAACCGCAACACAAGCCTTGTCTTCGGTTGCCTTGGTTGTAATCGTATATGTTCCATCGCCATTGTCTACAAATTTAAACAGCTGTGCATCACTGTACGTGTTCTCCCAGATGCCGATATTCGTTCCATCATCTGGCTTGCCGTTTGCAAGGTCAAGGAAGTATGTCTTTCCATCACCTACGCACGAACGAATGTAATAATAACCGTCACCAGCTGCAATCAGTTTCCAGCTGTTGTGGTTAGCAAAGGTATCTGCTCCCCACTGCTGCACATTTGCACCGTTTTCGGCTTTTCCGCCGTCCACTTCCAGATACTGTCCGCTTCCGACATTCTGGAAGTGATATTTTACGCTGGTGTCCATCACTGCTCCAGTCGGACGAGTCGGGGTTGGTGGTTCGATTGGTGCAACTGTTCCACCATTTCCATTGACTTGTACCACTGGTCTTGCTGGAATCGGCTGGCCAGAGCCTAAATAAAAGCTGGCATGCGGCGGCTGATTATAAGAAATATTCTGTCCGGCAACCTGATTCCGATACTGCGGATCTTGCATCAAGGTTGTAATCCGGCTGCCCGTGGTATATGGCGTGCAGTAAATCCGAATCGACTTGCTGTCGGCTGCCCGTACAATCAATTCTTCTCGCCAGTCCCCGAAAATATCAGCGGACAGACAAGGCGTTCTCTTGGTGGTATTGCAAGTATAATATCCATCTGTGGTCAGTAAGGTGGTCAGCTTGCCGTCTGCTCCCATCTTGCTGATGGTTGCCGGAGAATCGGTGTAACCGTCCAAAATTTCCCGTTCAAAATCTCCATCCCAGTAACTCAAAAAATTAACTGCCGGACGGCGACAGTTCAAGGTATTGCCGTTTCCGTCAAATACATCATTGCCCAGTCCCCAAAATTCTGCACCATCGTTGCCAGCCCAGATATTATCCGCACAGCAACGTCCGGTATCGCCTTCACCATTTTTATGGAAGATGACTTCGCCAGTCTTGGCATCCGCCAGTGTCACCCCATATGGTTTATCTTCGTGACACATCCACACTTCCAGCCCCGGGCGTTCCGGCAATAAATCCCCAACGTGCAGGGCATCACCGTGTCCTTTATTCAAGCACCACAAAACTTTTCCATTGTCGTCCAGACAGGTCGAACCCAGTATAATTTCCTGCTTGCCGTCCCCATCCACATCGGCTGGCATGCAGTTGTGGTTGCCATCGCCATAGCCCGGTTTGCTGGAATCGTTTCCCGTGTCGAACTTCCACCGCTGCACCAGCTTCTTATCCACAACATCATAGGCTGTTGCGGTCATTCGGGTATAGTAACCTCGAATCGTCACTGCACTGGGATGCAAACCGTCTAAATAAGCAACCGACCCTAAGAAACGGTCAACCCGGTTGCCGTATTTGTCGCCCCATTTGGAAACCGTTCCACGGTCGGGTACATAGTTGACGGTATCCAATGCCGCACCCGTTCTACCATCAAATAAGGTGTAATATTCTGGGCCACTCAAAATATAGCCGCTGGAATTGCGGTAATCTTTTGAGCCGTCCCCGATGGTTTTTCCGGTTCCATCTACTGTTCCATCGGCGGTTTTACAGGTCATTTCTGCATAGCCGTCCCCGTCAAAGTCTGCCACTAAAAATTGTGTATAGTGTGCTCCGGCACGGATATTTTTTCCCATATCAATTCGCCAGAGTTTTTCTCCGGTCAGCTTATAGCAATCAATATAGACATTTCCAGTCTTGCCCTTCTGGGAGTTGTCCTTGGAATTGGATGGATCCCACTTTACAAACAACTCATACACGCCATCCCCGTCTACATCGCCCACGCTGCAATCATTCGGGCTGTATGTACAATCCGAAGCAGTCGGCACATCCATCGGAATTTGAAAATAATCCGTTCCGGAAATCAGACTGCAAGTGCTAGTCGTCTGCACTGTTCCATTGACAAGGGAATCCACCCGATAACGAGCAGATGCTGAACCGCTTTCATCATAGAAACAAGTTGCCTCATCGCCTTTGCTGGTCATCAGCAGCTGGTCATCCCGATAGAGCCGAAATTCTGTTCCGGTCGGGTCGCTCGCAAGAAACCGCCAGCTGACCAGCATGCCATTGCCGCTTTTGATTGCAACAATGCCTCGGTCAAGATTTTCCATTACGGGTGCAGCTGCGGCAGCTGCTGAAAGAGATGTGACGGATGAAACAGCAGAAAGCGGCAGGGCTGTCAGAGAAAGCACTGCTGCAGAAAGCATTGCCCATCCATGTCGAAATGAAATCTTCATACAAAATCGCTCCTTTTTATGTTGTTTGCACTTTTTACGCTGGCAGGTGTGCCAACGTCCCCAGTTTTCATGATACCGTATTTTCCATCGGAATGCTTTCTTTTTTTTGCTCTTTTTTGTGATAGTTTTGTGAATTTCAATAAAAAATCGTCAACAAAGGGGAAAATGTATAGTAAAAAAGAACATTATTTTGCTTTGTGTTGGAGAACGTGTGCATTCTGCACAAAAAGAACGGTGAAAATTTGGAACAATTGTTGGTTGACAAATGGTATTATACAGCGTATAATATGGGATAGTGAACGATATTATTCACCGTTTCACAAAAACAAGGGAAAGCAGGGGAAATAAAAAGATGTGAAGTTGGTTGCAGGATACGAACCGCAGGCAAATAAAAAGTTTTTCGGTGCAGCAGTTTTTCAAAAATGCTGCCGAGGTGTGGGCGAGCAGCCCACATTTGCGGAGCAAATAACAGAACCAAACAATGAAACCAAACAAAAATCTAAGAGAGAATCGGAAGAATCGCAATTGCCTTCAAAATCGAAAGGTTGTAATGAAAGACAAGGTTTCAGGGGCAATTGCGATTCCTAGGCAAGCTGGGGATGTGCCCCAGCCTTGCCGAACCGTACGCAATTGGTTTTCCTAAGAAAGCGGAAAACAAAGCAGGAGGTATTAAATAAACGATGCATGCGAAAATATCAAATAAACCTTATCAAATTCTCAACCGTGATATAATAAAGTATATTGCAATGTTTACGATGCTTCTCAACCATATTGCGACTATTTTTTTATCATCCGGCACATGGCTATGTGAATCTTTCCTTGCTATTGGATACTTTACCGCAATTACCATGACTTATTTTTTGGTCGAGGGTTATCACTACACACATTCAAAGAAAATATACATATTACGATTATTTGTATTTGCTCTAATTTCGGAGATTCCATACTGTTTCGCTTTTACCACAAATAGTATAATCGAATTTTATGGTTTCAATATGCTGTTTATCCTTTGTATTTGCTTTGGAATTTTATATATTCTTGATACAATAAAAAACAGATTTGCAAAAGTATGTCTGATAATTCTTGCAGTTATCATCAGCCTTTTTTGTGATTGGGCGTTGCTTGCACCGATATTTACGCTGCTATTTGTTTGGGCAAATAATTCTAAACACCGCACAAAGATTGCGTTCTGCCTTTCCATAGTGATTTTTGGGACATTTAATTTCTTGGGCGGGCTTGGAAGATTTCCTTTTTCTACAAATATATTGTATGCCCTGCTAAGTATCGTCGGAATGGGAATGGCTGCGGTTTGCATTGTATTCTTCTATAACGGCAAGCGTATAGAAAAGGGAAAAGTGTTCTCAAAATGGTTTTTCTATCTTTTTTATCCGGTTCATTTGCTCATCTTGGGCATTTTACGGCTTGTTTTTATCGGATAATTTAAAGCAGACAGCGAAGCGATTCTGCCGAACTGGATTCGAGTGGTTTTCCTAAGAGCAGTGTTTCACATGAAACAAAGCAAAAATTGCTCTTAGAGAAAACAGTCTTTTGCCTACCAGCGTGCTGCAATTGCCCCGTTGCCTTGTCCGAATTTGCAACTTGTTTCATAAAAACAATCCAATTGCAAATTGGTAAGTTTCAAGAAATGCAATTGCAGCAGGAAAACCAAACTGCAAAATTGAATTTGCTCCGAAAATGTGGGCTGCTCGCCCACACCTCGGCAGCATTTTTGAAAACTGCTGCACCGAAAAACTTTTTATTTGCCTGCGGCTCGTATCCTGCAACCAACCACAAACCATCCCCACCGAAAGGAGTTGATTCCATGGCAGCTTTTTCTGTCAGTACCGCCTTACTGGATGCTGTGGTGCTCGCCTGCGTTGCACAAGGCGACACCTACGGCTATGAACTCACCCACCAAATCCAAAGCGTGTTCTCAATCTCAGAGTCCACACTCTATCCCGTTTTGCGGCGACTGCAAAAAAATGAATACCTACAAACCTATGACCAGCCCTATCAAGGGCGAAACCGCCGGTATTACCACATCACCGATGCCGGACGGACGGCTCTGGAAGCCTACTGTTCCGAATGGCAGCAGTACAAACAACAAGTTGACCAATTTTTAACCAAAAAGGAGGATGCGTGATGACTGAACAAGAATATCTCTCCCGTCTGGAACGTGCCCTGAAAGATGCACCCGAGGACGACCGCAACGAAGCGTTGGCATTTTATCACGGTTATTTTGAAGATGGCGGCATTCCCACCGATTCCCCCGAAGAAGCAGCTGACCGCCTGCTCCACGATGGAAAGCCCACCGTTCCGGGAAAAAAGAAAACCACTTTCGGCTGGAAATTAACCGTTATCATCCTGACCTTTCCGTTCTGGATCGGCATTCTGGCGGCATGGTTCGCCCTGCTGATCACCGCTTGGGTCGTGCTGGCAGTGTTCCCAATTGCCTTAGCAGCCGGCAGCATTGGTTCGCTGATTGGCGGCATCGGCTATTTCTCCATCTATTATCCCATCGGATTACAGGGAATTGGCTGGGCACTCGCTGGCGGTGGTTTAACCATGCTCTGTTGGAAACCCTGCCTACTTGCTATCATTGGACTTTGGAACGTACACAAATTATTGTGGCAGAAATTCCGCCGCTGGATGAAGAAGGAGGTTGCTTATGAAACCGTTCAGTAAATGTTATTATCTCAACGCCTGTGGGCTGTTGCTTGCTGGGCTGATTGTAACAGGAATCAGCGTAGCTGCTGGTGCTTGGAACGCTGAAAAATACGGCGAAGCCCTAAACCTCAAAGACCGCTACTTTGAAGTAACCGAACCATTCACCAGCATGCAGCTGATTTCCAACACTGCAAATGTAGTTGTAAAGGCAACTGACACAGACACCTGCACCGTAACCGCTACCAATATGCCGGAAAACACCATCAAAGTCACCGTTGAAGACGACAAGCTCTGCATCAACGCTGTTCCGGAACACCGCAAATGGTATCAGAATTTTCAAATGGGCATCAATCCGCCCATCACAACCATTACGCTTTCCCTGCCGATGAATGTCTATGAACAAGTGGAACTGCAAAACGACATCGGAAACCTGACTTTGCAGAATGTTCACGCTGACCGCATCTCTTTAAAAAGTGACACCGGAGATATGGATTTACAATCCATCACCGGAAAGAGCTGCTCCATCACAAACAATATTGGCAGCCTCTCACTTCAGGAAGTACAGATACGGGAACAAACCGATATTCAGCAGGATACCGGTGACTTGGAACTGACTGACTGCACATTCCACGGCAGCAGTACCATTTCCACACAAATTGGCAGCATGCATCTGTCTGACAGTGAATTTGCAGCCACAGCCATTACAAGCGATACGGGCGACATCCGTCTGAAAGACTGCACGTTCTATCAAGTCTGCACCATCAAAAGTGATGTTGGCGATGTTAAAGGCTCACTCCTTGCCGATGTCAACAATACTTCCATTGATGCAGATACAGATGTTGGCTCGGTTTCGATTGATGGCAAAAAGAACGGCTATCAAGTCCCCAATGCCCTGAATACGCTCACGATTCGGGTCGATACCGGCGATATTCGTCTCACCACCCAGCAACCGATTGCTTAAACAGCAAACACAGATAATAGAAAATTTCCCCCTCTCAGTCCCCCATTTTTTAAAAGTCCGCTGCGGATGCTGTGCCATTGTGCAATGTGACGGAAAATCATACTGAAATTTCTGCATCTATTTTTCAAAAAGCGGTTGCCATTTTATGAATCTTATGATATAATAAAACGGAACGGGCGTTTTGAGTCGGTAGATTGCCGGACGCTCCCGTCTGATTACGAATCATAGAAAGGAATCTGTTATGAAATTTGGACACTTCGACGACGTGAATAAGGAATACGTCATCCAGAATCCGAAGACCCCGTACCCGTGGATCAACTACCTCGGCACACAGGCGTTCTTCTCCCTCATCTCCAACACCGCCGGCGGCTATCACTTCTATAAAGATGCTCGTCTCCGCAGAATCACCAGATACCGTTACAACAACGTTCCGGTTGATATGGGCGGACGTTACTTCTACATCAAGGACAACGATACCATCTGGTCCCCAGGCTGGGCTCCGGTAAAAACCGAACTGGACAGCTATGAATGCCGTCACGGTATGGGTTATACCGTCATCACTGGTAAGAAAAACGGTCTGTCCGCAGAAGTTACATTCTTCGTTCCGCAGGATTACAACGGCGAAATTCAGAGCGTTGTTCTCAAGAACGAAAGCAACGAAGCAAAGACCTTCAAGCTGTTCTCTTTCGTAGAATGGTGTCTGTGGAATGCACAAGATGACTCCACCAACTTCCAGCGGAACTTCAACACTGGTGAAGTTGAAATTGTGGATTCTACCATCTTCCACAAGACCGAATACAAAGAAAGAAGAAACCACTTTGCTTTCTACACCGTAAATGATACCATTGACGGTTATGATACTGACAGAGAATCCTTCCTGGGTCTGTACAACGGCTTTGAAAATCCGCAGGTTGTTGCAGCTGGTAAGGCTTCCAACTCTGTTGCAGACGGCTGGTCTCCGATCGCTTCCCACTACAAGGAAATCACCTTGCAGCCGGGCGAATCCAAGCAGCTGGTCTTCATCCTGGGTTATGTTGAAAATCCAGTAGAAGAAAAGTTCAATGCAGATGGTTCTATGAACAAGTCCAGAGCATATGCAATGATGGAACAGTACAACACACCGGAAAAGGTGGCTGCTGGTCTGGCTGCTCTGAAGGAAATGTGGAACAACCTGCTGTCTAAGTACACTGTAAAGACTCCGGATGACAAGATGAACCGTATGGTAAACATCTGGAATCAGTATCAGTGCATGGTTACCTTTAACATGTCCCGTTCTGCTTCTTACTTTGAAAGCGGTATCGGTCGTGGTATGGGCTTCCGTGACTCCAACCAGGACTTGCTGGGCTTCGTTCACCAGATTCCGGATCGTGCAAGAGAACGTCTGATCGACCTCGCTTCCACGCAGTTTGAAGATGGCGGATGCTATCACCAGTATCAGCCGCTCACCAAGAAGGGCAACAACGAAATCGGCGGCGATTTCTCCGATGACCCGCTGTGGATGATCCTGTCTGTTGCAGCTTACATCAAGGAATCCGGCGACTACAGCATTCTGGATGCAAAGGTTCCGTATGACAACGATGAAAACAAGGCAAAGACCATGATGGATCACCTCGAAAAGAGCTTCTATCATGTATTTGAAAATGTTGGCCCGCACGGCCTGCCGCTGGCAATGCGTGCAGACTGGAACGACTGCATCAACCTGTCCTGCTTCTCTTCTGAACCGGGCGAATCCTTCCAGACTTCTACTTCTCCGAAGTACGGCGAAGACAAGTATTCCAAGATTGCAGAATCTGTTATGGTTGCTGCTCTGTTCACCTATGCAGGTCCGGAATACGTTGCAATGTGCCGTCTGAAGGGCGACGATGCAGCTGCTGACAAGGCTCAGGCTGCTGTTGACAAGATGAAGGACAACATCATGAAGTACGGCTGGGACGGCGAATGGTTCCTGCGTGCATATGATGACTTCGGCAAGAAGATGGGCTCTCACGAATGTGAAGAAGGCAAGATCTTCATCGAACCGCAGGGCTTCGCTGTTATGGGCGGCTGCGGTAAGGAAACTGGTGCAGACCTGAAGGCTCTGGAAAGCGTTGACAAGTGGCTGAACTCTGAACACGGTCTGAGCCTGAACCAGCCGGCATTCACCAAGTATTATATTGAATACGGTGAAATTTCTACTTATCCGGCAGGTTACAAGGAAAATGCTGGTATCTTCTGCCACAACAATGCATGGATTATCTGTGCAGAAGCATTTGTTGGCCACGGCGACAAGGCATTTGAATATTACAGCAAGATTGCTCCGGCTTACAGAGAAGAAAAGTACTCTGACCTGCACAGAACCGAACCGTATGTATACGCACAGATGATTGCTGGTAAGGATGCAAAGCGGCACGGTGAAGCAAAGAACAGCTGGCTGACTGGTACAGCAGCATGGAACTTTGTTGCAGTTTCTCAGTACATTCTGGGTATTATTCCGGATTGGAACGGTTTGAAGATTGACCCGTCTATTCCGCACGAATGGGATGGTTTCACTGTTTCCAGACAGTTCCGTGGCAACACTTACGAAATCACTGTAAAGAACCCGAAGCACATCTGCAAGGGTGTTCAGTCTGTTACCGTTGATGGTAAGCAGATTGAAGGCAACGTTCTGCCGGTATTTGACGGTGGCGTTCACACTGTTGAAGTGGTTATGGGCTAAGCATTTGCTGCGAATTTCCGATTGATAAAAAGAAGAACCCGATTCATCCGCACTGGAATGGTGTGGGTGAGTCGGGTTTTTATATTGGTTGTAAGAACCGAGCCGCAGGCAACTAAAAAGTTTTTCGGTGCAGCAGTTTTTCAAAAATGCTGC